>ERZ1046568.2141-NODE-2141-length-13202-cov-5.016049_pt1 | contig 13202 bp, 16 predicted proteins | sample MGYA00383092_ERZ1046568 | MGnify/ENA primary metagenome ERZ1046568 (study PRJEB29581, sample SAMEA5548362) | metagenome | biome: marine; feature: coastal; material: water | depth 1 m | study: Short-term variability in the microbial, nano- and picoplankton... | reverse complement strand
CAAATAAGGTCTAAAATCTTCAATTGTTTCACTGTAATTTTGACCCAATGCCTGAATCAGTTTAAACCCTACACCACAGCCACATAATTCTTTAAATGGATAAGTACAATCGGACCTTTTTGGATCTAGTACAGCAACGGCTTGTGGTAATTTATTGCCAGGACGATGGTGATCACAAATGATAAAATCAACTCCTTTGTCTTTTGCATATTGTACTTTTTCAATGGCTTTCACGCCACAATCCAAAGCAATGATAAGCCCAAAGTCATTGTCGATAGCATAGTCAACTCCCTTGTAAGAAACTCCATACCCTTCCTCGAAACGATCAGGAATATAGGTCGCTATAAAATCACTTTTTGTTTCAAGGTATGTCGCCATTAATGCCACTGAAGTAGTACCATCTACATCATAGTCTCCGTAAATTAAAATACGTTCATTGTTGGTTAAAGCGTGATTTATACGTTGTACCGCCTTGTCCATGTCTTTCATTAAGAAAGGGTCGTGTAACTCTTGTAATTGAGGTCTAAAAAAAGTTTTGGCCTGGTCAAAAGTTTGAATCCCTCGTTGAACCAAAAGTTGAGCAATCACGAAATCTACTCCTAGAGCATTGGCTAAATGCTGAACTTTGTTTTCATCAGGAGATGGTTTTAACGTCCAGCGCATGGTTTAATTATTTTGAATATGAATTTTAGTAGTTATTGTGGCAAACTTTCGAAACATTTCCATCACACCACAATATTTTTCTACTGATAGCTGTACTGCTCGCTTGCATTTCTTTTCATCAACATGAGCTCCTAAAAAATAATAATCGACATGAACAGAGTGGTAATATTTTGGGTGTTCATCTGTAAGCTGACCTTCCACATCAATTCGTAAATTGTAATCTGTAATCTTCATTTTTTTTAGGATATCTACAATATCAATTCCGGAACACCCTGCCAATGAAGACAACATCATCGCTTTGGGAGAAAGCCCAGTTTGCTTAGAATTTCCTTCAACAACTGTGTCCATGAGCACATGGTTTCCGCTTGGATTATCGGAATCAAAGAGCATTCCCCCTTTCCAATGGGTCGTAGTTTTGTGGGCCATAATAAAATTATTTTTTGTTACTTGTTACATCAAAAATACTACTAAAAATTTAAAATATGCCGTTAGTTACACCATTAAAGCCAGACCACGACTTAGAAACTAAATCATTAGCAAAATTTTTTAATGAAACTTTGGGTTTTTGTCCAAATTCGGTACTTACCATGCAGCATCGCCCCGCAATTAGTAAGGCATTTATTAATCTAAATAAAGCTGTGATGGCCAATGAAGGCCGTGTGACGTCGGCGCTAAAACGCATGATTGCTTGGGTAAGCAGCAATGCTACTGGGTGTCGGTATTGTCAAGCTCATGCCATTCGGGCTGCAGAGCGCTATGGCGCAAATGACGAACAATTGGAAAATATTTGGGAGTACAAAACCCACTCCGCTTTTAGCGAAGCCGAACGAGTAGCACTGGATTTTAGTTTGGCTGCTTCTGTAGTGCCAAATGCAGTGAACGATGCCTTAAAAAAGCGTTTGTATACATATTGGAGTGAGGGCGAAATTGTAGAAATGTTAGGCGTAATTTCTTTGTTTGGCTACCTTAATCGCTGGAATGATTCCATGGGTACAAGCATAGAAGATGGTGCTGTAGAAAGTGGAGCAAAATATCTAAAAAAACATGGTTGGAATAAAGGTAAACACTGTTGATCTAGACTCCAGAATTGCCTGAAATAACAATCACAATTTCTCCCTTTGCGGGAGTTTCTGTGTAATGGTCTAAAAGTGTTTTTGCTGTGCCCCGACGAGTTTCTTCAAAAAGCTTTGTGAGTTCGCGAGAAATAGAGATTTGCCGATCTTCTCCAAAAAACAAACAAATCTGCTCTAATGTTTTGTTTAATTTGTGAGGGCTTTCATAGAGAACAATAGTTCTTTCTTCTTGAGCCAATAGTTTTAAGCGCGTTTGTCGGCCTTTTTTGATGGGCAAAAACCCCTCAAAAATAAAGCGATCATTAGGCAAACCAGAATTTACTAATGCAGGAACAAAGGCTGTCGCGCCAGGCAAGCACTCAACAGGAATTTGTTGTGCCACACAAGCTCTAGTCAGCAAAAAACCAGGATCGGAAATTGCAGGTGTTCCGGCATCACTAATCAATGCGATTTCTATTCCTCCTTTTAATCTATCGATAATTTTATCTAAAACTTTATGTTCGTTGTGCATATGGTAGGATTGCATTTGGGTCTGGATGCCAAAATGCTTAAGAAGTTTACCTGAAGTTCTAGTGTCTTCAGCCAAAATTAAATCAACAGATTTAAGTGTGGAAATTGCACGCATTGTCATGTCTTCTAAATTGCCAATGGGTGTTGGTACTATGTACAATTTCATGAACTCGAGTTTAAACTCAAAGGTACAATCTTTGATACATAAATTGTGAAAAATTGGGGTGATTTTGTCCGTACAGAAAAACTTTTAAAAGGGGAAAAGAGACATTTAGACAATGACAAAAAGAATAAAATAAAAACTTAATGATCGTAAAAGTCTAATGAAATTTGTAAAATTCTTAAATTCTAAATAGCTTTACCTAAAGATTTAAACCCATTAATCTACCTAAATATTATGGAAAAATACCTACAAACTGCAAAATCACTTTTATTTGAATACGGCCCAAATGTGCTTTATGCATTAGGACTCCTTCTTGTTGGATTGTTTGTCATAAAAAAATTAGTGGTTTTTGTCAAAAAAATCATGTCTTCAAGAAAGGTAGACATAACACTTCAAAATTTTCTAATAAACATTATTTCTGTTGGGTTAAAATTATTGCTAATTATAGCTGTAATTTCAAAACTTGGAATTGATACTACCGCCATAGCGGCAGCGCTTGCGGCAGCTGGTTTAGGAGTTGGTTTGGCACTTCAAGGCGCTTTATCTAACCTCGCTGGCGGAGTGCTAATTATAGTGTTCAAACCTTTTAAGATTGGTGATCTTGTTGATGCTCATAACGAAATTGGGGTAGTAAAAGACATTAATATTTTTACAACACAAATTGTTACCCCAGATAACAAACGCGTTATTATTCCAAATGGTACGCTTGCCAACAGTAATATCATTAATTATTCGGCAGAAGGAAAACTACGTGTAGACCTCACCATTGGTGTGGGCTACGACGAAGACATTAAACAAACCAAAGGGGTGCTCTTGGATGTCTTAAAACAACACTCAAAAGTGCTAAGCGACCCAAACCCCACTGTAGATGTTGAAGAACTTGCCGAAAGCTCTGTTAATTTTGCTGTTCGGCCATGGTGTAAAGTGGAAGACTACTGGACAGTGTATTTTGGGATAACCGAAAATTGCAAGCTAGCACTTGACAAAGCAGGTATCGAAATCCCTTATCCGCATTCTGTGGAGATACAAAAACAGGGTTAAATTTTCTTCGATGGAATCGCTATAAAATCCTTCAAATAAAAAGGTTCAAAATAGGCCAGATCCTCAAAATTTTTCGCTTGAAATTTAGAAAATGACAAGCCACACATTTGTTGTGCTGAAGGAAGTTGAGCATCGAAATATGCGTTTGGGTGATTAATAATTGATTGGGTTTTTTCTACACCATTGCCCACGAAATAAACAGATTGATCTTGTAATATATCATTGTAAGATGTGGCGTCTAAAATTTTGGCTGAAGTTGGCTCAATACACTGATAACCATTGTCAAATACTGCAGAATAAACTTCCATTCGCCGCGCGTCGAGCATAGCCACAATACAACCCTTTTGAAGCTCCACTTTGTGTGCAAGACTTTCTAAGGTTGGGATGGAAATCAAAGGGATATCCAGCGCGTAGCATAACCCTTTTGCAGCTGAAACACCAATACGTAACCCTGTATAAGAGCCAGGCCCTTTACTTACCGCAACAGCATGAAGTTCACCACGATCAATTTTTGCAGAACTCAGCACCTCATCTATGTATTCATGAAGTCTTTCGGCATGCGAATAGCTTGAACTGTTGTCTTCTTTCAAAGCAATGAGTCCCCCATTTTTGGACAGTGCTACAGAGCAATTGGTCGTAGAGGTTTCAATATTTAAAATATTGGCCATTTACAAATTTAATGGTTTCCCAAGATAAAAGTCAAGGACTTTGGTTTTAAATATAAAATCGTACTTGGCACGAACTAAACTTGACTGAGCATTGACCAATTGAGTTCTGTTTTGTTCCAAATCCAATGCATTGAGCGCTCCTATATTGTAGCGTTCTTGTGCATTGTCAAAAGAAAGCTGTCTTGCTGCCACGGATTTTTGTGTAGACGAATACGTTTTTAGAGCTGCTTTTGCATCTGTAAAAGCCCGCTGAATATTACTTTCCAAATCTAGCTTAGCTTGTTCTAGAGCCAATTTTCTGTTTTCAACCTGAATCGATGATTTTGCCAAAGCAGTCTTGTTTTGAAACCTTGAAAAGACAGGGATATTAAGATTTAAACTAAAACTATGGCCTTTGTTGTCGTTGATTTGCTGAAAAAATGAATTGTCATTACTAAGGTTAGAAAAATTTGCCCCTGCATTTAATCCATAACTAAAACTAAATGTAGGGTAAAATCCACTTTTTGAAATTTCTCTTGCTAATTCTGCAGATTCAATATTTTTTTGAGCGACTTTAATTTCACTTCTATTTTCAAATGCATAATTCAAAATTGGTCGTACATCTCTGTACATCACCAATTCGGAGGGTGCTTCTAAGTCTATAATTTCCACGTCAAATCTATCAAAAGGAACTTGCAAAACTTGCGATAGAGATAAAAGTGCTAGGGTATAGCTGTTTTGCGCAACTGTTAAGCTTTGTTCGTCATTGGCAAGGGTTGCTTCTGCATCAAAAACATTGGCCTGCGGCTGTGTTCCGGCAGATACTAATGCTTTGACGCGCTCTAACTGTTCTATTGAAAAATTGTATTGTACTTGTGCAATGGTCAAATTTTCTTTGTTGAGCAAAACATTCAGATAGGAGTTGACGACATTTAAAGCAACATTGTCTTTTATTCTATTGAATTCTTCTTCGTTTGCTTCTTTATTTATCAACGATTGTCTGTAAATATTTGTATTGCGAAATCCATTAAAAATGGTCTGTGATACATTGACACTTAGACTTGTGGAATGGAATGTACGATCTACAAAATTTCCGTCAAAAACCTCAACATTTCCAAGGTTCAAACGTTGAGAACCATTAAGTCCAAGTGCTGGCAAAAAATTTCCTTTTGCGGCTATAATATCTTGATCGTTTGTGAGTAATGAATTTTCAGTTTGTCGTACAGAAATATTATTCTCTAAGGCATGCGTAACACATTCTTGTAAGTTCCACTTCTTTTGTGCATACCCATTGAGCCCTACCACGAAACATAAAATTAATAAGCTGAATTTCATCATGTGATTATATTTTTGATTACTAATCATTTTCTTCATCTTCATTGTTTTCTTCAGAAGCTTTGTTCCAAACTTTTATTTTATCGGATTCTTTTACTCCATCTGTAATTTCCAAATTGATACCGTCTGAAATACCAATTTCTACATTTTTGGTTTTAAAGGAGCCGTCTTCGTCGAGAATTTCTACAAAAGGTTTTTCGGTGATACGGTTGAATTGTAACAATGCTTCTTTGATAACTAAAATGCTGTCTTTACTTTCAACTTCTATTTCAGCATTGGCACTGTATCCTGCACGAATTTTGTTGCTTGATTCTACCTCCACATCGGCCTTAATGACAAATTGTACAGCGCCATTTTCTTCGATGCCTTTAGGGGCCACAAATGTAAGTTTTGCAGGGAATTCCTTTTCATTAATAGCTCCTAATACTACTTTTATATCTTTACCTTCATCTAATTTACCAACTTCTGATTCGTCAACTTTACCCTCAAAAATCATTTGGCTCATGTCGGCTATAGTTGCAATGGTTGTCCCAGCATTGAAGTTGTTGCTTTGAATCACCTGATCGCCTTGACGTACAGGGATTTCTAGAATTGTTCCTGGAATTTGTGCTACAATGTTGGTGTTTGCAGAGCCACCGCCAGAAATAGATCCTTGACGAATGATTTGATAGTCATTTTGGGCTTGAATGTAGTTCTCTTGGGCTTGATTAAGACTCAATTCGTTGTTTTCAAAGTCCTGTCTAGAAATCACTCCTTTTTCAAAAAGGAGTTTATTGCGATCGAAAAGTGTTTTGGCGTTGTCATAAGAAAACTTTGCTGTTTTTATGCGGCTTTGTGCGCTCACTAAGGCCTGTTCGTTGGGAACAACACGAATTTTTGCAATCAAATCGCCTTTCTGAACCAAATCGCCTTCTTCAACTAAAATTTTGTCTACAATGCCTGAAATTTGTGGTTTTAGTTCAATTTCTTCTTCGGGATTTAGCTTTCCTGTAGCCACAATTTTGGTGTCTAAGGTAGTGTAGAATGGTAGCTCTGTTTTGTAATCTACGACATCTTCTGTATTGGAATCCTTAAAGTACTTTAATACGACAACTAAAAGGAGTAGTAATACGATTCCTAAAATAATTTTTACTGTTTTATTCATTGTTTTAATTTATTTATTCTTCTCTTAATGCTTCGATAGGTTTAACACTTGTTGCTTTGAATGCAGGGATCAAAACGATTAATGTTCCTAGTATGACTAATATGATAAGGGCTATAAATACGACGGAAATAGATACAGAAGCATTCACTAATGTGGCATCGTCTCCTTGTCCCCAGGCCTTATCGATAATAATGAGAATCCAGCCGCCAGAAATAATCCCTAAAACTCCTGAAATCATGGTCAAAAAGACCGCTTCTACCACAATTTGACGCTTAATTTCAAATGGGGTAGCACCAAGTGCGCGACGGACGCCAATTTCCTTTGTACGTTCTTTGACCGTGATGAGTAATATATTCCCAATGGCAAATACTCCAGCAATAAGGGTTGCTATCCCTACAAACCATGTCAAAAATTGCATCCCTGTCAAAAATCCAGTAATCTTGGCAAATTCTTTACCCAAATTGAAACTTCCAAAAGCTCTATTGTCGCGTGGATGAATTTTATTTAAATTACGTAGAAGAAGTTTTGTGTCTGCCTCTATTTGCTTGATGTTGTATTCGGGTTTTCCCGTGATGACCATCCATCCAATACGGTCACCCTCATTATAAATTTGTTGAAAGGTTGTAAACGGAATATGAATATCACTTGTAGGGCCCATGTTCACATTTCCATTTTGAAAAACCCCTATAACCGTAAAGTTGATGCTGTTCATTTGTACATATGCACCAATAGGATTTTCATCTTTTTCAAAAAGTTGTTTGTAAATGTCCTCCGATATAACAGCCACTTTTTTATTATAATTAATATCGTTTTGATTAATAAATCGACCACGAATCATTTTCTTTTTTTGGATTTTATCCAACAACGGATAATCGCCATTAACGCCGTAAGTTCCCGAAAGAAAATTACGAACCACTAAGGCTTGATTTCTGTTTCTAGGAACCACAAATTCTATCCCCTCTATGTTGTCTTTAATTTTATCAACATGAGATAATTTGAGACGTACTCTTTTACCCTCTTGAAATCCTTTAAAAGGCATACTGGTGCTTTGTCCCCAAACAAAAACGCTGTTTGTTGCAAAATCTCCAAAAATACGATTAAAGGAGTTTTCCATGCCTCTTGCAGCACCCAACAAAGCAATAAGCAACAAAATTCCCCACCAAACACCCACCATAGTGATACCAGTACGAAGCTTATTTTTGCTCATACTGTCGTAGACTTCTTGCCATGTATCTCTTTCAAATAAAAATTTCATAAAATCAGTCGTCTCTTAGTGCTACAATAGGTTTAATATTTGATGCTTTTTTGGCAGGGATATAACCTGCCAATGCGCCAGCAGCAATTAGCGTCAAAGTTGCTGCAATAACGAGTGATCTACTTACACTTGGGTCTGTAATAAAATATGTTTTTAAACTAGGGCTTGCCCACTCCAAAATACCTACACCTGCCAATAGCCCTACATAACCAGCAGTGGTTGTTACAACAACAGACTCTATCAAAATAATAGAAACAATTGCCCTTGGGGATGCTCCTAAAGCTTTTCTGATGCCAATTTCTTTGGTACGTTCTTTTACAATAAAAATCATGATATTACTAATACCAACTATCCCAGCAATAAGTGTCCCCATACCAATGATTAAAATCAAAATGCCTAACACAGAAGTCATTTGATTGATGCCTTTGTTTTGCATCGCCATATTAAAAACACGAATAGCTCGTTGATCATTTTTGGCTACAGTAAAACGTTTTTTAAGTTTTTTCTCTAAATCTACCCCAAAATCTATGGCTTGATCATAGTTCATTTTTGGATCATATGTTAGATTAATTTGATCAACAAAATCATTATTCCCATAAATTTGTTGGGCGGTTGTAAGGGGCATATAAATTATTCTTTCTTCGTTATCTCCTCCATCGTCTTTGTAGGCCCCAACAACTTGGTAAGCGATTCCACTTAAATTCACATACTTTCCTACAGGGTCTTCTTTCAAAAACAAATCTTGCCGTACCAAATCGCCAATAACAATTGATTTGTTGCGCATGTCCATGTCACGCTGATTGATGTAGCGCCCTTGAGTTACTTTAGTTTTTTCAAGGTACTGATGATCTGGATGAACGGCGCGTACAGAGTAGTTACTTTTTTCGTTTTTATAACTGGCAACTACGTTACGGTATATTCTAGATGTTATAAATTCTATACTTGGTTCAAAATCGGTTTTTATGTAGTCGTAATCCTGATTTTTAAATTGTATGCGGCGACCAGCTTGGAGGCCTTTATGCGCTTTTGTGGTTCTTCCAGAACGAATAAAAACAGCATTGGCAGCATCGTCAACAAAAGCTTCAGAAAATGTATTATTTAGCCCATTGGCCAATCCAAAAAGAATTGTAAAAAGCAAAATAGCAAAGGCCACCGTAAACCCCGAAAGTACACTACGGGTTCGGTTTTTGTTTATACTTTGAAATATTTCGCGCCAAAGACCCGTATCAAACATCGACTGTTGCTTTTACTTGTTTTACAAAATTATCTTCCATAATGACGCCGTCTTTTAGACGAACAATGCGTTTGCACATGGCAGCAATATCTTTTTCGTGTGTAACAATTAAGATCGTTTTTCCTTCATTATTGAGTTGTTGTAAAAACGCCATAATGTCGTAGGAAGTAGTCGTGTCTAGTGCCCCTGTCGGCTCATCAGCCAAAAGGAGTTTGGGGTTCGAAGCCAAAGCACGAGCAATAGCTACACGTTGTTTTTGCCCGCCAGAGAGTTCGCTTGGTAAATGTGTTGCCCAATCCAAAAGGCCCACTTTTTGTAAGTGAAACTTGGCTATTTCTTGTCTCTTTTTTCGTTTTAACCCTTGATAGTAAAGCGGTAATGCAACATTCTCTAATGCGTTTTTGTAATTGATTAGGTTGAATGATTGGAAAATGAATCCCAAAAATTTATTTCTATATACAGCTGCTTTTTTTTCTGTCAGATTTTTGATGGGGACTTCATCCAAAATATATTTGCCTTCATCTGCTTCATCCAACATGCCAATAATGTTCAGTAGGGTTGATTTACCAGATCCTGAGGATCCCATAATAGCTACCATCTCCCCTTTTTCAACAAAAAGATCGATTCCTTTTAAAACATGAAGACTAGAATCGCCTATGGGGTAAGATTTGTGGAGCTTTTGGATTTTTAACATGCTTTTTTTGTTCTTTTTGTGACACCTGTAAGACGAAACGCAATAAATATTGTTACAGTTTTGTTCAAAAAAATAAATCATAGATTGATGTCGAGTTCATTTTTTATCTATATTTATTTTGTTTTTATGTGTAAAAGTCCCCTGTGCCTAAAAGCTTTAACTATGAATCAATTATTAATATTACCTACTTATGACCTCGCAACAAGCAAAAAAACTATTGCTGAAAAAACTTGGAAAACGTATCAGGGATTTGCGAAAACGCAAAAATTTTTCCCAGTATATCATGGCTAAAAAATGTGACATGGATTACGGAAGTTATTCAAATATTGAAAACGGAAAACGGAATGTAACTGTATTTACACTGCAAAGAATCACTAAAGCTCTTAAAATTTCTTTTAGTGAACTCTTTAATTTTTAGGGGGTTTTAGCATTCGTTTTGACAAGCCGGTACAAAGCTATCGCCAATCCTCCGATTAAAACATAGGGAATAATCATTAGATAAACAATACCGTCATTCACTCCTTTGGCTGTATTTTGCCCTGCTTCACTTTCCAAAACAGCTCTACACATTGCGCATTGTGCATTAGTGTAAAAACTAAAGCAAATAAAAAATAAAATTGCAAAAAATTGTTTCAAAACTTAGACATAATAAGGTGAAATCATAAGGTAAACAATGACTCCAGTAATGGCTACATACAGCCATACAGGATAAGCATATTTTACAATCTTTTTATGAGCAATAAAATCCCCTAAATATGCTCTAACATAGCTGTGCAAAACTAATGGAATGACAACAACGGAAAGAATAATGTGTGAAATCAATACAAAATAATAGAAATACCTAATGGCTCCTTCTCCACCATAGGGCGTTGGGTCACTAGTCATGTGATATGCTACGTACATCAAAAGGAAGAGCAAAGAACATGCGACAGCAGTTTTCATTAAATTTTCGTGAAGTGGGATTTTTTTGTTTTTTATCGCCCATAATGCACCCAAAAGTAAAAGTGCAGTGATGCCATTCATTGAAGCATATATTGGTGGTAAAAAAGTAAGTGCTTCTACATTTGGAATTCGAATCCCAAAAAGCAATGCAACCACAATAGGGACGGAAATGGATACAATATTGATCCACAGTCTAAATTTCTTTTCAAAAGGTTTTAATGCTTTACTCATGGTTTAGTAATTTTAAAATATCTTCTTTAAGTGCTGAAATTTCTTCCAATTCTCCTTCATCATTAATTTGTTCTTTCTGACTAATATCGCCTTTATAATAAATTTTTGGGTTACCAAAATCATCCACTCTTGAGCGAATATACCCCTCTTTGTCAATTAATGCAAAATTTCCTGAATGTTCAAACCCTCCTGCAGCGCCTTCAACCTCTGCAGCATATAGATTGAATCCAACATTTGCTAAATTATAAATGTCATCTTGATTTCCTGTAAGAAAATGCCAATTTGGATTTGTTACTCCATATTGATTTGCATAATTTTTTAAAGTTTCAACGGTGTCATATTCCGGATTTATAGTGAAAGAGGCAATGCCAAAATCGTCGCGTTTTGGAAAGGTGTTTTGAATATCTACAAGGTTTCGGCTCATTTTTGGACAGATTGTGGGGCAAGTCGTAAAGAAAAATTCGACTAAATAGACCTTACCCTCGTAGTTTTTATTACTTATCGTTATCCCATGTTGATTTGTAAAGCTAAAAGGCATTACTTTTTTTCGTTCGCCGTTGATGACTAAATAAGAAAGAGCAGTCTCATCTGTGGTTTGTAGTTTTACAACATCACTACGGCTTTCCGATCGAGTGATGTCTCCTTGTTGTATTCTTGTGATTATTCTAGGAATAAAAATAATCCCAAAAACCAACACAATAAATGGAATACCTACGTATGAATAATTAGTTGTTTTCATTGTTCAATATGTCATCGGCCCTGCGGGTAGTTGAATTGAAATTTCCTTTTCGTTTTTGGCGATATTCAGTAAATAAAATACGCATATCTTCACTCATTTTATTTTTTAATTCGGCGACTTCCAATACATTGTAACAATTCAACCCAAAGACAGGAGAATTGTTTTCTTTTTGGGTTTTTGTTCGGTCATCCAAGCGTCCTCGTTGATGGCGTTCTTTATCTATAATAAAAATATGATCGGAAGCCAAATCAGCATTTAAAAACGTTGCTGTTTTTAAGGAAGCATAAGCTTTTTTTAAAGCATTTTCTGAACCATAAGCAAAAGTCCAATAGCTCAGAGGTTCAAAATTATTGAGTTCTTTTTTTAGGGCTTTTGCTTGAGTCTTTGCTGATTCTGGCAACAATACAATGACCTGAAAGCGCTTGAACCCACGAAATTTGTCATATACCAACTCTTTCAAATTGAGTGCTCGTGTAGCGTCGTCCATGGGGTTTTCTCCAAAAAACCCTAAAACTGTAAGCTGATTTTCGAGGTTTACAGACGCTCCAGATTCCGTTTGAAAATCATAAAGTTCTGCTATGTCATTCCGAACAATGTCCAAGGGGTTATAATTATGTTTTGATGGGTATAAGAATAACAAAAACAGTACAGGTAAAAAAAACAGTACAGAAAGCACAAGTGGTTTTTTGACTTTAGTGGGAATCATTGTGCAAAAATAAAAAAGACGGTTAATTAAAACCGCCTTTTTTATTATAATATATTCTTAATGTTTAAAAATCTCGTTTGACAAATCCATTTGTATAAACAGATTCGATATAACCGCCCTCTTGCAGCAAAATGAAAACTAAATAGCAAATGAGGAAAACAGCAGTCCAAACAACTAATCTACGAAGAGATTTCGTTTCATCGCGCATGTGCATGAAGTCCCAAGTAATATAGTATGCCTTTACTATTGTAAGGACAATAAATATCAAGTTCAAACTTTTGGTGTATATAAACGCCGATAAAGTGATATTTAAAAGCGTTGCGCCTAAACCACCTTCAAAAGGGGTCATGGAAGGGGACATAAGGGCTTCTGGTTTGTAAATCCCTAGAACAACTTCGACTGCTGTAACTATGGTTAGCAACAAAAGAACCCCCCAGATTTTTTGGGTGTTGGATTTAAATTTTATTAAACCTCTGAAAATTTCTAATTTATGTGCGTGATCTGCCATTTTAAAAAATATATATTGTTATACAAGGTAAAAGAAGGTGAAAACGAAAACCCATACCAAATCGACAAAGTGCCAGTATAGTCCTACTTTCTCCACCATTTCGTAATTTTTTCTGCGCTCATAGGTTCCAATGATCACGTTAAAGAAAATAATGATGTTGATTACTACTCCAGAAAGTACGTGAAATCCGTGAAATCCTGTAATAAAAAAGAAAAAGTCGGCAAAAAGTGGCGTTCCATATTCGTTAACTTCCAAATTGGCTCCTTTTACATAACGCTTCCCATTAGCTTTCAATTGTGCTAAGGATTCTTCTCTTG
>ERZ1046568.2139-NODE-2139-length-13206-cov-7.542012_pt1 | contig 13206 bp, 9 predicted proteins | sample MGYA00383092_ERZ1046568 | MGnify/ENA primary metagenome ERZ1046568 (study PRJEB29581, sample SAMEA5548362) | metagenome | biome: marine; feature: coastal; material: water | depth 1 m | study: Short-term variability in the microbial, nano- and picoplankton... | reverse complement strand
TCTTCGCCCGCATCAAGACTCGCCCGAAACTCCGACCGCGCCTCCGCCGCCCGACCGGCCTGAAGGGCTTTGATACCTGCATCAAACAGCGTTGTTTTGCTCACGGCCTGCTAGTCCCTGGTCGAAAAAAAATGAATATAAGCGCCCACCAACATAAGACTGCCTGAATGGAGATTGATTTGGTAGGACCGCGCGCGTCGCCCTCAAGCGTTATTGGGTCTTGGACTTAGTCAAATAGCCATGAGGATACCGCAGCCTTATTAAGGAGGACGATCTGTTGGGCTTTGGGGTCATCGAGAGTATGGCTCGTATCGAGTCGCAACAACTTGAGGAGATTTGGCAAGAGCTTGGCATCGTTTCTTAGAAATCGTACTTAGCGGCTTCATACACGGTCATTGCCTTTTCCCAGACGGGTCCTACAAGGCCATCGCCTACCGGCTTACCATCCAGTTCGACCACGGGTCCGATATGTTTGCTGGAGTTGGTAATCCAAACTTCATCTGCCTGATGCACTTCGTCCATGGTGACAATTCGCTCCTCCACCTGAATCGATCCGTCCTGACGCATGGATTCAACCGCGATATGCCGGGAAATACCCGGAAGTATCTGGTTATCCAATACAGGAGTGGATACTACTTCATCCTTGACTATGAAAACGTTGCTGATGCTCGCCTCAGTCAACTCGCCCTGGGCGTTATACAAAATGGTTTCGTCCTTCTGGGCCGCGTAACTCTCTTGAAAATGGAGCACGTTCCCCAGCAGAGCCGTTGACTTAATATTGCATCGGCGCCAGCGTATATCCTGCGCAGACAAGGCTCTGAGTCCGGATTTCAGTTTGCGATCAGGAACTTCAGGATGGGGGTCAATGGCGATCACCATCGCAAAGACGGTTGGCTTGATGTCGGTGGGAAAGCCTTGGAAGCGACGTCCTTCATTACCGCGGCTAACGTGGAAATAGATTCCAAGATTCTCGCCGCCATTTTTTTCGCTCAGGTTTGTCGCTACGTCACGCCATTGATCATCAGTTAATGGATTTTCGATGCCAATATTTTTCAGGCCCCTGTTCATCCGATCTAGGTGCAGTTGCAGAGCGACCGGTCTTCCGCCGTAGGATGGCGTGGCATCGTAGACGCCGTCCCCAAAAAGGAATCCGCGATCGAAGGGGGATATTCGGGCCTCCTCGGCCGGCATGTAGTCGCCATTTAGATAAACAATCATGATGTGCCTCTCTCGAAAAAAGGTTTTTTCAGTGTCCAGCGATGCTGAGAACGCCTTGTGACCGTCGGGGTCCCCATTACGAAGATTTGATGACTTTGAAAACGCCCAAAGTGCAGATAGGCACGACGTAAACGAGGGCGAAACCCACCGCGAGTGCTGAATATCCCTGAGCGACCAGCGCAACAATACCTAACGACCCCAGCAACCCCCCTAAAATCAGGGTGATAACGGCGATGGCTGCCCTCGCTGGATGCCCCAGCGCATCACCTTCATCTGGCGCGACGACGGCTTCAATACGTTCGATCAAACCTTGTACCAATCCAGCGCCGGTCTCTACGAGTGTGCCTAGCAATGCCACGAGAAAAATGCCAAGCAACAGTGGAGTGGTATAGCGGGCCATCATCCAGTAATTGGGAACAGGCTGATTCAGGATTTCTGGGTAACCAACGGCGTAGCTGACGTGGAAAAGCACGGCGGGGATCATCACGACAACACTTGCAAAGACGCCGGCTAAAATTGCTTCGCGTCGCGTTTGAATCGCGCGGGTGGAAAAGAGTAAGACCGGCGCGATAGCAAGGTTATACATGGCATAGAGCACGCCACCCTTGAACCAGCCTGGCTCCTTGGCGCCGTTGCTGATCGCCAGCAAGACATCAACCTCTCCATGGCTCAGTATTTCAATAAAATAATAGCCAAATACGGCATACATGCCGATTGACCACCAAGTGAGCACCTTCTCCACAGCCTCGCGGCCGAGGTATACCAGCCCAACAACCAGCGTCAGTATGCCGGCTATACCGATATAGCGAGAGATACCGAACTCTTCCTCTAATATGCCGCCCGCAGCGGAACCTACCACACCGAGTACCAGCAAAAATAACAGTAGGTAAAGGACTTCAAAGCACACCCAGAACCGGCCGATGAGGTGACGAAAAAAGCTGCGGTAGTCGTAAACTTGAAAGACCCTAGCGAATTCGTAGGTGGCGGCAAGCACGGTGGCGAATACACAGGCTGCTACGGCGGTCCCGAGCAATCCCCCCAAAAGTCCGTAGCGGGTGAAAAATTCAATGACTTCCCGCCCAGTACCATAACCGCCACCCATGACCACAGAGACAAACACTGCGGCGGGCACAACATAGACATGAAAGAGTCGATTCATACTCATTCGGTCTTATAGATAATGCCGTCTTTCATGACGAAGCCTATGCGTTCTAGCAGCGTAATATCCTCGATCGGGTTGCCCCTCACGGCGATCACGTCGGCATACTTGCCGACGTTAATCGATCCTAGATGATCACTTTCGCCTAAAAGATCTGCAGCGTTTTTTGTCGCAGCGACAATGGCTTCCATTGGCGGCATGCCTGCTTCTACCATCAACGAAAATTCTTGAGCGTTATCGCCGTGTGCTGACACGCCTGTGTCAGTGCCAAAAGCGATCTTGACGCCGGCCTGATAGGCCCGCCCAAACGTGGCCTGAATTTGGGGCCCAATCGCCGCGGCTTTGGGCCGGACCATCTCAGGAAAGTAGCCATCGATCTTGGCCTTTTCCGTGACAAAGTTACCCGCCATGATGGTCGGCACTAAGTAGGTGCCGTGTTGCTTCATCAAGCGCATGGTATCGGCATCCATGAGCGAACCATGCTCAATACTCGCTACTCCCGCGCGAATCGCTAGCTGCATTCCCTCAACGCCGTGGGCGTGAGCGGCGACCTTGAAGCTGTAGGCGTTGGCCGTCGCAACGATCGCATCTAATTCATCCTTGAAGAGCTGCGAATTTTTTCCGCTTTTGGCCTGACTCAGTACACCGCCGGTCGCCGATATTTTGATCAAGTCCGCACCATTTTTATAGCGTTGACGAACAGCCTTACGGGCATCTACCGGACCATTAATAATGCCTTCCACCGGCCCTGGGTCGCGTCGCAAGCCTGCTCGATAACCATTGGTAGGATCGTCATGGCCCCCCGTGCTCGATAGCGGCATCCCAGATGTAAACACTCGTGGTCCCGTGGCAATGCCTTTAGCGATTGCATTGCGGAGCGCGACGGTGACGTCTGCACGGTCACCAAGGTCTCGCACTGTCGTGAAGCCCGCCATTAACGTCAGCTCAGCATTCCACGCTGCCAGTAAGGCAAGATCAGGCGGTCCAAGCCTGATTTTGTCGAGTTCATAAGCCGTGGAATAGGCGACCATTAAGTGAACGTGCATATCGATTAAACCGGGGAGGCAAGTATGCTCAGACAGGTCGACTACCTGTGCCTCTCCCTTATAGCGGTCGCCCGAGCGAATCGACGTGATGCGGTCCTGATCGATGGTGATCAGTTGCTTGTCTAAGATAGTTCGAGTGTTTACGTCGAGCAGCTTGCCGCATGCCAAAACGGTTGTCGGCTCGGCTGATGCGGGTAGCACGCCGAGCAGTAAGAGTGCCAAGGTAGACATAAAAAATCGCATCATTTCTCCTGCAGATTTATCGTTTTACTCGGTGAAAAGCCTCGACAGGGTAAGGTTTGATGCCTTGACGCACTGCCATTGAGAGCGCTATTCATCTGTGGAGATGTCGGCAGCTGTGCGGTGTCTCGCAAACCAGGCCAAAATGGCATTCACTTTCGCGATTAATTGGCTCGGGCGCACTTCAATCTGGTGGCTCGCGCCGGGTACCCTGACCAGTGCCGTATCGACACCTTCGATCTGTAACGCATTATAGAATTGCTCAGCTTCTGAAATCGGTGTGCGCCAGTCCTCTTCTCCGTTGATTAACATCGTTGGAGTAGTCACATTTCCGATCAGGGCGAGTGGCGAGTGACTCCAATAATCCATTGGATTGTCCCAGGGTCTATCAATGAACCAGTCGCTCGCCGCGAGTTTGCTCACATCACTTGTTAAGACCAAGCTGGCCCAATTGATCACCGGGTTAATCACTGCCGCTGCGCGAAAGCGATTGGTTTTACCGACGATCCACGCCGTGAGGGTGCCACCGCCGCTGCCACCAAAAACATAGAGTTGGTCTTCATCGACAAACCCCATGGCAAGGGTCGCATCAACCATATCCATCAGATCGTCGTAATCGCGAGTTGGAAAGTCGTGGTCGATGGCATGGGCAAACTCAGCGCCGTAGCCGGTAGAGCCCCTAGGATTGCCATAGATCACGACATACCCTGCCGCCGCGTAGAGTTGATTATTCGCTGCGAATTGAGGCCCATACGCCGCCCAAGGGCCGCCATGAATTTGTAGCATCATCGGGTAGGACAGGGCTGGATCAAAGTCCGGGGGCAGCATCATCCAAAACTGAATCTCGCGTTGGTCAAAGCTGGATCTCACACTAAATGTCTTTGCCGATGAAAAGCTGACGGACTCTTGAAGGTTGCGGTTTAGGTCAGTGAGTATTGTTACCTTGCCCCGATGATCAATAGCCGCTAATTCGGTGGGTGTGGTCGAATTACCCTGAGTAAAGGCCACCACACCGGCAGCAGTCGAAAATTGACCTTGAGTATATGGCTGATCCAGCTCCCATCCGCTCATCTCATCGGTTAGTGGGGAGAGGGCGCCAGCAGTGGACAATACCGCCAGCACATTTTTTCCTCGCGCCTCATACTGCAGATAATGTTGCTGCCCATCTAGATGCCAAGCGAAATCGATAACACTCAGGTCGTTGTTGGCTGTTAAATGGCGGAAGTCTGATCCGTCCAATTCGGCGCTGTAAAGCTGGTACTCATGGAAAGGACTTGGCTTGTCTTTGTGACCTAACCAAGCGATCCGTTTGCCATCAGGAGAGACTCTCGGTATTGCGTCTGGGCCCAGCTGTGTTGTCAGTGCCGTGAGTTGGCGTGTTGCTATGTCCAGCTTAACGATGTCAGTGTCCCAGGGCTTATTGACGTTATTTTTGACATCAATGCTGAGCAGCAAGCCTGATGAATCCGGTAGCCATTCTAAAGCGCTATTGTGATCCTGCCGTCCTTGCGTTAGTTGTTGTGCGGTGCCGCCCGTAGCCGGCATCAAGAACACTTGATGACGACTAAACGGTAAATAGCCAACGCCATCTGCTCGAAACTGGCTGCGGGTTTCAACCACGATAGGTTCAGCCCATTGGGCGTCCTCGGGGGGAGGGGGCATTTCACCCATTGTCTCTGGCTGATAAGTTACCGGCATCGTAAAGGCCAGCCATTGACCATCGGGTGAAAACGACAGATTGGCAGGCTCTGAAAGACCTTGGCCTAGCTCGGATCGCTCGCCAGTATCGAGATTTTGTAGATAGATATGAGACGCTTCGCCTTGTATCGCAGCAAAGGCAATGGCCTGCCCCGAAGCTGTGAACGTAGCTGGACCCGCAGCATCAAAGCCCTCTGATATTTGCTGTAAGTTGTTGCCGTCGGCGCCAATAACCCATACGTCGCTTAACCGAGTGTCACTCATGACATCCATGTAGAAGCGATCGAATGCGATGAGCTGTCCGTTGGGCGAGACCACTGAATTCGCCGCATAGGCAATCTTGAATACATCCATTGTCGAGAACGGTTCTTTGGCCTGAGAAGGGGCGCTCATGGAGAAAGCCAGTGCAACACCTAGCAAGGGGAAGATGCTTTTCATTGGATGACCGTCATCATTTCACACCATCCCAGAATAAGTCAGCTTTGGCAGTCAGTCCGATTGGGCATGCTGCGGGAGTCCCGTCTGCGGACGATAAACGACTACTTTGTAAGCGGGCAACTATTGACTCATTTTGGCTCAGAGCCGCCAGTCTCGCCTGCTCATCGAGTTCGCTGACGTCCCTCCAGCGCAGTCATATGAATTGCGGCGCCGATTGGTCAGCGCTTTGCGTCCATCTGATCGCCTTGGCCGGCACTCGCTGGGCCATCCTTAGCCCCAATTAGCAGCCCCGATCAGCGCGAAATATCGATTCAGGTGCTTGGCTTACTGACCCAATAGCGCTCGAAGCTCAACACCAATGGTTCTCGGGCGAGTATAGTTAGCGCGACCATCGCCAATCTCTGTTTCGACCCATGTCAGGCCCTCTTCATCGGTAAGGTTTCTGACGAAGAGGTCTAGAGATATGCGCTCGCTGAGGTCAGCTCCGATACGCAGATTGACAGTGGTGAAGTCGCCAGCGCCGGTCCCTTGTTCCTGCAGATTATTAAAATATTCACCGGTGTGCGCGATGTCTGCTCGTGCAAAGATCGGACGCCCAGCCAGGCTAAAGTCTGCCTGTACCCCTAAAGAGGCTTGAAATTCAGGCGAGCCAGGGAGGCGATCCCCCGAGCTACCGAGCCCCGGAGCGTCCGCTGTCAGCTCCGTCTCGACATATGACAGTCCATAGTTCAGCCTCCAGATATCCGAGAGCAGCCACTGTCCTTCTACTTCCACGCCTCTATTTTGGGCCTCGCCCGCATTCAGCGTCACATCGAAACCACAGTCGGCGGTTCGCGAGACAGGAATGCCCTCCCATTCCACTTGATACGCCGCCACGTTGAGGATGGCGCGGCCATCAGCGAGAGAAAATTTTGCGCCCACTTCAAAGCTGTCTAGCTCATCTGAATCGATTTGATCCGGCGATGCAACACCCAGTCCATCAATCAACCCGTCTCCATCGAGATCACAGAGATCCGCTGGGACGTCGGCCTGGGGACCGCCCAGTCTGAATCCCTGTGCAAAGGTGGCGTAGTAGGTTGCTGAGTCATGGGGGATGTAGGTCAATCCCAACTTATACGTTTGGCCAGAATCATCGGTCTCTAGGACGCTTGTTGAGCTTCCTCCGTTGAATGCACCGTCTGCGCTATCGGTGGCAGTCTGGTCATAGTCGTAATGGCGAATACCGGCCGTTACGGTAAGTTGCTCGGATAGTGCAAAGTTTGCTTCTCCAAAAAAAGAAAGTTGCTCTATGTCTTCATCGAGTTTTGATGCGAACAACAATGCGCCACCAAAAGGATCCAGTGTGGGGGCGCCTTCAAATACAAAGTCCTGTTGCTGTTTATTTTCAATGTCTTGATAAAAGGCGCCGACCAGAAACTGCCAAGGACCGTCAAGGCGGGTGTTAAGGCGAATTTCTTGAGTGAAGCTCTCGATTTCTCCGGTGTCCGTCAAAAACAGAGGGATATCATCAACGCCGAGCAGTGGACCGAAATACAAGCCCAAGTCGCGATCTTGCAGCGCGTTTGTCTCTGCCATCGAAGTAGACGAGGTGAGTTCAATACTGCCCAAATCGAGGTTCATTTCGAGGTTAGTCACTTCAAAATCCATCTCAAGCGCTTCGTCACTCCCGTCCTGCTTTTGGAAAGGCACTCGATGTGTGCCTCCGAGCTTCATAATGGATTCGGGTATGCCGGACTGCTCGATATCCTGGGTAATATAGGACAGCGACACGTCGAAGGTATCGGATACTTGCCAAAGGGCAGAGACTCGACCTCCGGTGTACTCGTCACTACCGACATCGTCTTTATCTGTGATCACTCCGCCGAAAGCATCTGCCCAAATTTGCTTGTCAGCGTTGCTGCCGGCAACGCTTTTATAGTAGCCGCTATTGTCGTAGTCGTAAGCGACGGCGCGAATGGCGAAGGTGTCTTTGACCACCGGTATATTGAGCACGCCTCGCAGCATGGTGTTGTCGCCACCTTCATCTGCCGTCGATGAAAAATTTCCGGCTATTTCGCCTGATAAGGCGCTAAGGTTTGGGGCATTCGGGATCACTCGGACGGTGCCGGCGATAGACCCATCGCCATACAAGGTGCCCTGAGGGCCCCGCAGCACTTCAATTCTTTCCATGTCGACATATTTCAAATCCGGATTGCCACCGCTTCCGGGAGAGGCTGAACCGAGGCCGGTCAGCGGCGTTTCATCTATGTAAACACCCACCGTGGCATCACTTTGGGGTGACGCGGTGACGCCGCGGATGATGATGCCATTGCGGCCGGCTCCACGATCCAGAAAGTTGGTGGAGGGTGTTGAGCGCAGAAAATCATCCATGCCCACCAGGCCTTGCTTGGCAATCATGTCTTCCGAGGCGACCGATATACTCATGGCGATCTCTTGCAGGCTAGCGTCTCCTCGCTTGGTTGCGGTGACGACAACCTCCTCAAGTGCCAGCGTGTCGTCTTCGGCGGTGACCGCCTGCGTGCTGACGTAAGCCGCATAGAGTCCTGCTACTGCCGCCGCTAACTTCAGTTTCTTCTTGCCATTCATCGTGTTACTCCACTTTTTATTGACGCAATGTAACGAGCGAGCGGTTACATCAAGTCTATATCTGTAGTTGTCTATACTTATTATAGAATATAAATTTTTAGTAAATACGATAAAAGTGCTTTTTTATCAGCTTAAATCGCTTTTTTTGCCATATTAATTGCGCTTAAGTTTGTAGTCAACTATAATTTAATGCCGTGCCACCGCACAGAATGAAAAAATCACGTGAGCCTAAGGCAAGCCAACAAACTCGATCGGCAAAAACGCATTGTTGCTAATGCCTCTCGACTTTTTTCTTCAATAGGCTACGAGAAGACCGCAATCGAGCTGGTGGCGGAACGATCCAACGTCTCTCCCGCAACGATCTATAACAATTTTGAAAATAAGACGGGGCTCTTGTTGGCCGTGTTGATAGAGGAGGGGGAGGGCGTTCAGCTCATTGGCAAAAAAATCATTGATCAACGACAGCCGGGTGATGCTCGCGTCATCTTCCGTTTGCTTGCGCTTTACGTCGATCATCCAATGGAGTTCATGAACAAGTCTTGTTGGCGTCAGGCCCTTGCCGCCTCGATCGCGTCATCAAACGAAAAGTTTGCGCGGGAGTATCAAAATGTTGAAAAGAAACTGCAGACTCAGCTTGTCGAATTGATTCACCACCTTTCCGAGGAGCAGCTATTCATCTCGCTCGTCGACCCACAATCACTGGGCGAAGTGATCTGGAATAATGTTGATCAGATGTTCACCGATTTTATTTCAGATAACGACATGTCTCTTGAGACTATGAAAGAAACCATCCAAACACAGACCCAAGCGCTACTGACTCTGGCGCTGAGGGCAGATTGATCTTTTTTAGATAGCGGATCACGGCAAGGGATAATCACTCGATGCTCCAGGTCAGGAAGCGCCCCTCGCTAGAGGTTTATGATTACATTGTCATTGGATCCGGTTCTGCGGGCAGCGTACTCGCGGCGCGGCTGGCTGCAGATGGTAGTCACAGTGTTCTTTTGATTGAGGCAGGCCCCAGCGATAAAAATATTTTTATTCAAATGCCAGCCGGCCTCGGTATCCCACTAGTGAAGGATCGTTATAACTGGAAGTTTTTTTCAGAAAAAGAAGACTTTTCTGCGTCTGAAGTCGGCGTCTACACGCCGCGCGGCCGTGTTCTGGGTGGCTCCTCGTCAATTAACGGCATGAACTGGGTGCGAGGCAATCGACGTGACTATGACAGCTGGAGCGACTCAGGGCTGAGTGACTGGAGTTATGCCCACTGCCTGCCTTATTTTAAGCGCAGTGAACAGTATGAGCAGGGTGATCCGCTCTATCGGGGGCGCGGCGGTCCCACGACAATCACCAAGACCGCTGTTACCAATCCGCTTTTTCAGTCATTTCTTGATGCGACGAGTGAATATGGCTTGCCGTTGAATCCTGATCACAACGGCGCACACCAAGCGGGTGCACACGAAACACAAAGAAATGTGGCCGACGGGATAAGGCATAGCGCCTCGCAGGCGTATTTATATGATCAGCCTGAAAAAGCTAACCTAGATATTGTGTTGGAAACTCGCTGCACGTCGATAGAGTTCTCAGGGAAGGATGCGGTGCGGATTCATTTGCACTCCAAGGGGGAGGCGTTTCATGTGGAGGTAGGGGCCGAGGTGATTCTGTCTGCCGGCGCCATACAATCACCACAGCTACTGATGCTCTCCGGCATTGGAGACGCCGACATGCTGCTGGCAAACGATATTCCCCTTCAGCAGCATACGCCTGGCGTGGGCGCCAATTTGCACGACCATCCTGCCTGGTGCTTCGAATACAGCGCAACTTATGCTCGAGACTCATTGGCGTCACAGTTGGGACATACCGGGCGCCTAAAAGTGGGTATCGAGTGGTTATTGCGTAAACAGGGGTTAGGTGTTTCCAATCACTTTGAGGTGGGTGCTTTCTTATGTCTGCTAGCGGGTGAAACAATACCTGACGTGCAATTAGAGGGCATTGCGATGCGCGGCGATTTTTCACCCAGCGGAATCAAGCTTGAGCCCGGTTACCAATGCTTCGCCAGCGTACAGCGTCCTACGAGTCGTGGGACATTATGGGTCGATAGCGCTGACCCAGCCGCAGCACCTAAATTCCGATTCAATTATTTGAGTACAGACTACGACAGGGCGGTGGCAATCGCTGCGGTAAAAGCGACCCGGGAACTCTTTCAGCAAAGGGCATGGCATGGGCGCCTGTCGCAAGAGTTATCGGGCGTTGAGAAACTCGAGACCGATAAAGACATCATCAAATGGATCTACCGCCACGTGGAATCGAACTACCATCCTTGCGGCACATGCAGCATGGGCAGGGACGATAAGGCGGTGACTGATGCACAAGGCAGGGTCCACGGCCACAATAATTTGAGAGTCGTTGATGCGTCAATCATTCCGGCAATCCCGTCGGGGAACCTGAACGCGGTGACCATTATGCTTGCCGAAAAAATTGCGGACAGTATTCTGGGCCTGGCTCCGCTAGCACCTGAGTATCCCGAGCGGGACGAATGCCAGAGCGCATGACAAACAGGAAGAAATAAGTGGAAAGCACATCGAGCATCAGAGGTGACAACGGAAACACCGCCGCCCATAACAGTATGAATGCGTTCGACAAGCCCTCGGCTATATTTGCCGCGGTGATTCTCGGATTCGCCGGCACCGGCGTCGCAATGGGCATGCCGTTGCTGGTCGGCTCAATGGCGAAGTCTCTTGGCTTCAGCGAACAGCAACTGGGCTGGTTGGCGTCCTCTGACATGGGCGGCCTATTTGTGGGGTCGATAGTCGCTGCTCTGCTGGTCACCAGCGTTAACCGCCGTCTGCTTGCTGCTGGCGGGCTGTTGTTGGTGATTCTGGCCAATTACGTATCGACTCAAAACCCAGATCTTCTGCCGTTAATGCTGAGCCGACTGTCTGCGGGTATTGGTGCGGGGATCTGCTATTCCACTTGCACCGCAAGCCTTGCAGGGAGCCATCATGCTGCTCGCACCTTTAGCATCCTGCTATTTGTGCTCGTGTTAATGAATGCATTCATCTTCTACATTTTCCCCATCATAGAGGGAGAGTGGGGTGTCAATGGACTGTTTATGTTTTATCTGTTGGAGGCCGTGCCCATCCTGCTGATATTGCCCTGGCTTCCTCGCTATTGCGCTGAAAAGAGCATCGATGAGAACGTCGAGCAGAACGTCGAGGAGAACGTTGAGGAGCGCGACGAAGTGGCAGTGAAGGAGGGGGCCGGTGGGCTACCAATTCGGCCGCGCGTGCCAAAAGCGCTGCCGCGCTTGTGTTTGGTTGCTGTGTTTAGCTTTTATTTATTAGTTGGCGCGTATTGGGCTTTTATCGAGCGAGCCGGTGCGGCAGTGGGCATCAGTACTGAATTCATTGCGGGGACGCTCACCTGGGGTCAGGTGTTTAGTATCTCGGCTACGTTCATAACAGTATGGCTTGCAAGACGGTTTGGACAGCTAAAGCCTCTACTATTTGCTTTGCTGATCATGGTGATGACAATGTTGGTTTTGGCGGGAAAGGTAGACAAAATTACCTTTGTCTACAGTGTTTTTTCCTTCAGTTTTTTCTGGATATTTATCGATGTGTTCCAGTTGGGGACCTTGTCAAACATCGATCATTCTGGCCGTTATGCGGCACTGGTTCCTGCCTTTCAAGGGGTTGGGCAAGCGATGGCCCCAACGCTCGCGGGAACGCTGCTGTCATACCAGCTTGGATATGGCTCGGTGATGTTGATGTGCGCAGTGGCTTCCACCATCGCGTTGCTGATTTATCTGCACGTTTACCGAGCGCTATTGCGAGTGGCCCCGGGGATTGCGAATAAAGATTAAGCTGTAAGAAGGAAAGGTCAGTCCTTTTTTACAGCCAAAACGATCAGGGCCTTAGTTTGTCTATTGAGGGCATTTTTTAGGGCGGCTAGAGACATATCGTCACTAGAAATAAAATCTGTGAACATCTGATTCACGTTATTCCAAATAATTTCGCCGAGCGCTTGGGGGTCCACCTTTACGGTGAAAGCCTTCTCTCTATAAAGGGAGTGCATGAGGTCAATGAGCAAGTTCCCTAGCTGATGGTCCACGTTCTGATATTCCTGAGTAAACTTTTCGTTTGACGATGCCGTCGACGCAGCAAGCGCTTGGCGCCAGCAGGTCTTATTCATGAATTCCATTGGGTGGGTGACGTACATGTCGATTAATCGATAAATAATGCTCGGATCGTTGGGCTGACGTTGAGCAATAATTCTCTCGCCAATTTGTTGCGCATCCTCTCCTTCGTCAATTAATACGGCGAGCAGCAAACCTGTCTTATTGTCGAAATTATTGTAGATCGTTGCGGGAGATACGTTGGCTCGCTCAGCGACCAGCTCTATTGCCGTTTTCTCGTACCCTATGGATGAAAACAGTCGAGCGGCAGTCGCGACAATCAGTTTTTGCCGATTCGCTTTATTGGTTTGTCTCAGATTCATGCAGCCCTTAAGTGATTAGATTAATGCACCAATACAAGACTGCCCGAATGAGGACTGATTTGGTAGGACCAAGCATACGGTTCCAAGGAGCGGTTGGGTCTGGCGCTGCGCTATGAGAAACCCGCGAGCGAGTGCCAGCGCCACGCAGAGATGGCTAGCTTCGTTTCTTTAGGGCAACCCTGAAAGGGGGCGATGGGAAATCGCTGCGTGGTGGCAGTTAATCACGCCGCAGGCAACCGGGAAAGCTACACAACATTTCAAACACCAGATTAGCAGCCAGTAGTGCGGTATTCCCGGTGGTGTCATATTGAGGTGACACTTCCACTA
>ERZ1046568.2133-NODE-2133-length-13245-cov-37.249810_pt1 | contig 13245 bp, 9 predicted proteins | sample MGYA00383092_ERZ1046568 | MGnify/ENA primary metagenome ERZ1046568 (study PRJEB29581, sample SAMEA5548362) | metagenome | biome: marine; feature: coastal; material: water | depth 1 m | study: Short-term variability in the microbial, nano- and picoplankton... | reverse complement strand
GATAAATCAAAAAGCCCATAATATTAGTTATGGGCTTTTTGGTTATTGACATAAAACGAATTGAATTTTTCTATATTTAGTAATTATATATATCTTTTAGTAACGTAGCGAAAAATGCGATCTAAAAGTAGCTTGTATTCCATTATTGTTTAGGTATTCAGCAACAAACCAGTAATCGCTTCCGGGCAATAGTTGCCCATTGAATCTTCCATCCCAACTATTTTCTCTGGGACTAAACGAAATTATTAATTTTCCAAATCGATCGAATACAGAGATTTTGGCCACAGGATTTTCTCTTAGGCATTTAATATTCCAAGTATCGTTATATCCATCTCCATTTGGAGTAAAGAATTTTGGATAATCCATTATCATAACACTTGTCTGGGTTTCAAAGATACATCCATCAATATCCCTTGCTACTACTATGTGTTCTTCACACCCTGTTACATACTCGAAAATCGAATTAGATTGCCATGAACCTCCATCTAATTGAAATTCATAGTTACCACTTCCACCTGATGCAGCCACTGAGATAATTTGGTTTGAATCAAAATCATTTGAGATATTACTTGCAGTAATTGATATTGGGCTGAATGTCCCAACTTCAATAGTCATTGTGGTTGAATAAGAACATTGTCCACTTTCTGGGGTAAATGTGTAAGTAGTGGTTTCTAAGTTATTCAATGCAGGTGTCCAAGTACCACTAATATTATTATTTGAGATCTGAGGAAGAGGACTAATGATTTGACCGATACATATAGGATCTATTTGTGTAAACTCAGGCTCTATTTCTTCAAGAACAGTTATGGTCATTGTAGTATCTAAAGCGCATTGACCATCATCTGATGTAAACGTATACTCTGTACTCACTGTGTTGTTAATTGCAGGTGACCATGTACCAGTTATATTGTTAATTGACGTTGTTGGTAAATCTGATAGAGTGTCGCCAAAACAAATAGTACCAATCTCGGTAAAGGCTGGAATGATCAAGGGAGTGACCGTTACAACCATTGTAGCTTCGCTAGCACATTGATTAGGACTTGGTGTAAAAGTATATTCTGTGGTTAATGTGTTATCAATAGCAGGGAGCCAAGTACCCGTAATTCCCTCGATAGAAGTTAAAGGTAATGTTAATGATTCACCTTCGCATATTGCGTCCAGTTGATTGAAAGTGGATTCTGTGTTAGGTAGCACCGTAATTGTAGTGTTTATTGGATTAGCACACTCGCCATCGTTTGGGGTGAATGTGTAAGTAGTAGTTACAGTATTGTCTAACGCTGGCGACCAAGTTCCTGTAATTCCGTTTAAAGATGTTGCAGGAAATTCAGTTATAATTTCACCACTACATATTGTATCCACAGAATCAAAAACAGGGTTTACTTTTTCGTTAATAACAACAGTCATATTAGTTTGGTTGGCACACTGATCAGGATCTGGTGTGAAAGTATATTCAGTTGTTATTGTATTGTTAATCTCCGGGGACCATGTTCCTATAATACCTTCATTTGAAATAGCTGGTAATATTATTAGAGCCCCTTCGCAAGTATCATTAATTTGAGTAAAGTCAGGATTAGTCTGAGGAATGATAACAATAGTCATTTCAGTTGTTGACGCACATTGACCATCGTCAGGGTTGAAGTTGTAAGTAGTTGTGTTGTAGGCATCAAAAGAAGGAGTCCATACTCCAATTATTCCGTTATTTGATGCTGCAGGAAAAGGAGATCCACCAGCCCAAGTGTCAGTTCCTTCGCAGACATTATCTATTTGCGTAAAATCAGGATTAGTTAGAGGAAGAACAATAATAGTCATTTCAGCTATAGATGCGCACTGACCGTCATCAGGTGTAAACGTATATTCTGTACTTACTGTGTTGTCAAGTGCAGGTGACCAAGTTCCTGTAACCCCTTCAATTGAGGTATTGGGAAGTGGGTCTAAAACATCTTCAAAACAGATTGGGTCAATTTGATCAAACAAAGGAGCTTGGTCTGATTGGGTTACGTTAATAGTAACACTTTGTGTTGAAGGGTCTCCGCATATGTCCGTAACGGTTACTATATAGGTGGTAGTTTCTGTTGGAGATAATATGGGTGAAGCACTATTAATATCACTTACCCCTTGCTCTGGTGACCACAAATAGCTATCTCCACTAGGAATGCTAGCATCAATTTGTATATTTTCTCCTTCACAAATAGTTTCATCCTCAAGAACCAAATTTTCAATAAATGAGACACTGTTAAAACATACACGATGTATGTTATTCAGCCCTCCAGTTGAACCTACAAAGCCAAAATAAACACTACTATCCCCTTCAAAAATTGTATTTTTAAAATCTTCTGTTATGCTCAGTCTTAAATTGCAATCAAAGTAAACCTTGAGTGTTTGACTGCTTGAAATCCATTCAATTTTAACCTCATGGTCTACACCATCTTCTATATTAACACTATTGTCACTAGCCTGAGTTGGACCTGCTAAATTGGAAGAAGATGCGTGGTCAGCAACACCATTTTTCATAATAGCTATATGATCATAGGTTGGGTCGCTAAAAGCCTCTGGCCCTTGGTCAGCTCCTCCATTGTTTTGAAATGTATCAAACTCAACAATCAAGGACTGATCTATACCTCCATAACCAATAAATGCCCCTGTATCCCCAATCGCTGGATTAGAATTTTGTTTGATAACTAGAGCCATTCCATCTGCTCCATCCGCATCGTTGCTGCCAAAATAACTTTGATAGTAAATGGTGAAATCATTTGAGAAATCAATGGGATTATCATACCAAACACCTCCCGATTGATCGTTAACAGCTGGAGTTATCAAGAAGCAGTTATTGTCTAAAACTTGTGCAGCCCCAATTACACTAGCATTCAATTGAGAGTGACCTTTTAAGGAAATTAAAAAAGTAATTAGAGTAAAATAATAAAGCTTATTAAGTTTCATATTTTTAATATTAATTAGATTTTCCTTAGCCAGTTCTTCATAGAAACTTCGTTTTCTATAATAGATTTTAAATCCCCTATCTTAACACGCTGTTGATTCATGGTATCCCGGAATCTGATAGTTACACAATCATCTTCTAGGGTGTCATGGTCAACAGTAACACAAAAAGGAGTACCCAAGGCATCTTGACGGCGGTAACGCCTACCAACTGCATCCTTTTCGTCATAAACTACATTAAAGTCCCATTTTAATTCTTTTACAATGGATTTTGCAACCTCTGGAAGTCCATCTTTTTTTACTAAAGGAAGTATTGCTGCCTTGGTAGGCGCTAACACAGATGGTAATTTTAATACAGTTCTGCTTGTGTTATTGTCTAAAGTTTCTTCAGTAAGCGCGTTTGAGAATACAGCTAGAAACATTCTATCTAATCCAATAGAGGTTTCTAGAACATATGGGGTATAACTTTTATTGTCCTCATGATCAAAGTACTGAAGCTTTTTTCCAGAATGAGTCTGGTGTTGATTTAAGTCAAAATCTGTTCTGGAATGAATACCTTCAAGTTCTTTAAAACCAAACGGGAATTTAAATTCAATATCAGAAGCCGCATCAGCATAATGAGCTAGTTTATCGTGGTCATGAAAACGATAGTTTTCACTACCCATACCCAATGACAAATGCCACTTCATGCGTGCTTCTTTCCAGTATTCGTACCATTTTACTTGGGTACCTGGTTTAATAAAAAACTGTAATTCCATTTGTTCAAATTCACGCATCCTAAAAATAAACTGACGGGCTACAATCTCATTTCTAAAAGCTTTTCCGGTTTGTGCAATCCCAAAAGGGATTTTCATACGACCAGTTTTTTGAACATTTAAAAAGTTTACAAATATTCCTTGTGCAGTTTCAGGTCTTAAGTACAAATCCATAGCGCTTTCTGCACTCGCTCCTAGTTTAGTGCCAAACATCAAATTAAATTGCTTCACATCCGTCCAGTTTTTGCTTCCTGTTAGAGGGTCAGCAATTTCAAGTTCTTCAATAAGTGCTTTTACATCATCTAAATCTTCATTTTCTAACGACTTCCCCATTCGTGACAAAATAGATTTTATTTTATCTTGATAAGAAATTACACGTGTGTTAGTACTAATGAATTCGTCTTTGTTAAAACTATCCCCAAAGCGTTTCTCTGCTTTCTTTATTTCTTTATCAATTTTTGTTTCAATCTTTGCGCAATAATCTTCAATTAGAACATCAGCTCTATATCGCTTTTTAGAGTCTTTATTGTCGATTAAAGGGTCGTTAAATGCATCAACATGACCAGATGCTTTCCATGTTGTTGGGTGCATGAAAATGGCAGCGTCAAGACCTACAATGTTGTCGTTCATTTGAACCATAGCCTTCCACCAGTATTCTCGAATGTTTTTCTTTAATTCAGTTCCGTTTTGAGCATAGTCATAAACTGCGCTTAGGCCATCATAAATTTCACTGCTTTGAAATACAAATCCGTATTCTTTTGCGTGAGATATTACCTTTTTAAAAGTATCAGATTGGTTTGTCATATTACAAAAATAGAAAACATTGCCAAATAAGCGTTAATCTTCACAACGAATATGAAAGTTATCTTCTTTTTTTGTATAATAAATTATGTTTTAGTTATGTAGTCTCAATTGGTTTTAATCAAAATCAATAATTTTCAGTGCCATATTTTCATTTTTCGTCAGAACTAAAATATATTGTTACTTTGCATTAAATATGTTTTTAATGCGTAAAAAAATATCAAATCTTTCTTTTTTAATTACAATCAGTTTAATTTTAAATCATTGTGCAAATAGAGGCACAACAACTGGAGGTGATAAAGATGAAACTCCACCAGTTATAATAAGCTCCAAACCAGAAAATTTTTCTACTAATTTTGATGCTACAGAAATTGAAATTAAATTTGATGAGTATGTAAAGCTGAAAAATCTACAAAAACAGCTCATTATATCTCCACCAATGAATTTTGAGCCAGAGATTTCACCTGTTGGAATTGCTAGTAAGAAAATTACTATTAAAATTTTTGATACTCTTCAGCCCAATACCACTTATGCCTTTAATTTTGGAGAAAGTATAGCTGATAATAATGAGGGAAATGTGTTTCCGTACTATAAATATGTTTTTTCTACAGGAAACTATATTGACTCACTTTCTGTTTCAGGGATTGTATTAGATGCATTAAATAAAGAAGTAGATGAACGTGTAGCTGTCTTGTTGTATGAAATAGATTCAAGTTTCTATGACTCTATTGTTTACAAGCAAAAGCCCAAGTATGTAGCTGTTACTGACAGCGTTTCTAACTTCATGCTAGAAAATATTAAAAGGGGATCATATTTGCTAACTGCCTTAAAAGAAGAGAATCCAGACTACACATTTCAGCAAAAAAGTGATAAAATTGCGTACAGAAAGCAGTCGATAACGGTTCCATCTGATACAGCTTATGTTTTGCGACTGTTCGAAGAATCTATTGATTATAATTTTAAACGTGCCAAACAAACGTCTAAAAATAAAATTTCTTTTGGTTATGAAGGTGATGGTAAACAAATGAAAATTAACATACTTTCCGATGTTCCAGAAAACTTTTCATCGGTAGTTTTAAAAGAAAAAGATAAAGATACTTTGAACTATTGGTATCGCCCAAATTTGGAAGTAGACTCTTTAATATTTCAAGTTATTCATTCTAAAACTATTGATACAGCGATCGTGAGAATTAAAGACCTTAAGTCGGATTCTTTAATACTTAAGTCTTCCTCTTCTTCTAGTCTAAAGTTAGACGCTCCCTACATAGTTAGCGCTTCAACTCCCTTGGAATTTATAGATGAAACTAAGCTACGAATCATGGATAAGGATTCTATTTTCTTAAAATCTTCCCTAGTTTTAGATTCTATCTCAAACAGTTTGGTTCTAGATTTTGATAAAACTGAAAAAAATAAATATAAAATTCAATTACTTCCTGGAGCTTTGACTGACTTTTATGGGACACAAAATGATACATTAGACTACAGCGTCACAACTAAATTTCAATCTGACTATGGAAACGTAAGGATTAATATACTCAACGGAGTCTTTCCATTGATTGTACAAATTGTTAATACAAAAGGAGAAGTTGTTGAATCATTACTTGCAGAAGATTCTTTGACTGTTGATTTTAATGATGTGAGCCCAGGAGTCTATTTTCTTAGGGCTATTTTTGATAGTAATCAAAACGGAATGTATGATACTGGTGATTATTTGAAAAAAATTCAGCCAGAGCGGGTTAGTTATGCTTCAGAACCAATTGAAGTACGTGCTGGCTGGGATACGATTGAGGAATTCGTTTTAACAGATTAGGATTTAATACTGGCTTTGATTAACTCACGATTCATTCGTGCTATGTTTTCTAATGATATTCCTTTTGGACATTCAACCTCACAAGCCCCTGTGTTAGTGCAGTTTCCAAAACCTTCTAAATCCATTTGAGCAACCATGTTTTGAACACGGTCAGGGGCTTCAATTTGACCTTGGGGCAATAAAGCGTACTGAGATACTTTTGCACCCACAAATAGCATTGCAGAAGAGTTTTTGCAACTCGCTACACACGCACCACAACCGATGCATGTAGCAGCATCCATTGCTTCGTCTGCATCATGTTTAGAAATAGGAATTGAATTTCCGTCCTGAGTGTTTCCAGATGTATTCACAGAAATGAAACCGCCAGCGTGTTGTATTCTGTCAAAAGCTGAACGATCGACAACCAGATCTTTAATTACTGGAAAAGCATCTGCTCTAAAAGGTTCAATGAATATTGTATCACCATCTTTAAACTTTCGCATGTGAAGTTGACAGGTTGTTACACGGCGGTCAGGTCCATGAGCCTCTCCATTAATGTACAACGAACAAGAGCCGCAGATGCCTTCTCTACAATCGTGGTCAAATGCGACTGGGATATCTCCGTTAGTAATAAGTTGTCTATTGAGTATGTCTAGCATTTCAAGAAATGACATATCTGGAGATATATCTTGAATTGGATATTCTATAATCTTTCCTTTTGTCTGGGCGTTTTCCTGACGCCATATTTGTAATATTAAATTCATTTCAATGCTTATTTGTAGGATCGTTCTTTAACTTCAATATTCTCGTAAACAAGTTCTTCTTTGTGTAGTTCAGCATCTTTTGGAGCGCCTTTATATTCCCATGCTGATACAAATTGAAATTCTTTTCTTCGTTTGGCTTCGCCTTCTGCTGTTTGATATTCTTCTCTAAAATGGCCGCCAGCAGATTCTTCGCGAACTAGTGCGTCTTTAGCAAATAGCTCCCCAAGCTCTAAAAAATCAGCTACTCTACCAGCTTTTGCAAGTTCTTCGTTAAATTCATTTTCGCTTCCAGGAACCCTAACGTCTCTATAAAACTCATCTCGCAACGTTGAAATTTCTTCAATAGCTTCTTTTAAGTCTTTCTCATTTCTGGCCATTCCGCATTTATTCCACATGATTTTACCAAGACGTTTGTGAAAATAGTCTACAGGCTTAGTACCATTATTATTGATGAAGTGCTTTATTTCTCTTTTTACTTTGGTCTCTGCTTCTTCAAATTCAATAGAGTCTGTTGAGATAGGTCCAGTTCTAATGTCTTTAGATAGGTAATTTCCAATAGTATATGGTAATACAAAATAGCCATCAGCCAAGCCTTGCATCAAAGCCGACGCTCCCAAGCGATTTGCTCCATGTTCAGAAAAGTTAGCCTCTCCAATTGCATACAAGCCAGGAATGGTTGTTTGCAGGTTATAGTCAACCCAAATACCACCCATAGTATAGTGAACAGCTGGATAAATCATCATGGGAGTTTCGTAGGGGTTCTCATCTACAATTTTCTCATACATTTGGAATAAATTTCCGTATTTACTTTTAACGACTTCTTTTCCTAGGATTTGAATAAGCGAATCATCTTCTTCATTAAGACCTTTTACATGGGCTTTTTCTTTTCCGTATCTAACAATGGCAGCAGCAAAATCTAAGAAAACTGCTTCCCCAGTTTTATTTACTCCAAAACCAGCATCACAACGTTCTTTGGCGGCTCTTGACGCCACATCTCTTGGGACTAAGTTTCCAAATGCAGGATATCTTCTTTCTAAAAAATAGTCACGCTTATCTTCCTCGAGATCTACTGGTTTTAATTGACGATTTTGTATTGCTTTAGCATCTTCTATGTTTTTTGGGACCCATATACGCCCATCATTTCTTAGGGATTCAGACATTAGGGTTAGTTTTGATTGATGATCTCCCGAAACAGGAATACATGTTGGATGAATTTGTGTGTAACAAGGGTTTGCAAAATAAGCGCCACGTTTGTGCGCTTTCCAAGCAGCAGTCACATTACTACCCATGGCATTAGTAGATAAATAAAAGACATTTCCATATCCGCCAGAGCCTAATACAACAGCGTGAGCTGAGTGTCGTTCTATTTCTCCAGTTACTAAGTTACGAGCTATAATTCCTCGCGCTTTTCCATCAACTACAACTACGTCAAGCATTTCGTGACGATTGTACATTTTAATTTTTCCACGACCAATTTGTCGGTTCATTGCTGAGTAAGCCCCTAATAAAAGTTGTTGACCTGTTTGTCCTTTTGCATAAAACGTTCTTGAAACTAAAACGCCACCAAAAGAACGGTTATCTAATAACCCTCCATAATCTCTAGCAAAAGGAACACCCTGAGCCACACATTGGTCTATTATATTTGTTGAAACTTCTGCCAAACGGTGTACGTTTGCTTCTCTTGATCGGTAGTCACCGCCTTTAACCGTATCGTAAAACAGTCGGTAGGTGGAGTCACCATCTCCTTGGTAATTTTTAGCTGCATTAATGCCGCCTTGTGCTGCAATTGAATGGGCTCTTCGTGGAGAATCCTGAAAACAAAATGCCTTAACATTATAACCAAGTTCTGCCAGGGTAGCAGCTGCAGATCCACCTGCCAGGCCAGTCCCTACAACAATGACGTCTAATAGGCGCTTGTTGGCAGGATTTACAAGATCAATAGTGTTTTTGTGATTTGTCCATTTATCCGCCAATGGACCTTCAGGAATTTTTGAGTCTAAAGCCATAATCCTATGATTTAGTGTGAATTATTAAAAAAGTGGAAGAGGGCAATTACAATAAACCCTAGTGGGATTAAAATAGCATATGCTTTGCCAAGACCTTTCAACGATTGGGTATATTTATTATTCGCTCCCACTGATTGGAATGCTGAATTGAATCCGTGAAGCAAATGGAGCGATAAAAAAATAAATCCAACACAATATAAAACTACACGCCAAAGAGGCACAAACTTATGTTGAAGTTCTTCAAAATAGCGATACCCAGAGCCATCCTCTAAAAGTCCTGAAGAATCCCCAACAATATATTTAATATTTAATTCAGGAATCCAAAAATCGATAAAATGAATGATTAAAAACACTAAAATAAATCCGCCGCTGTAAATCATGTTTCTACTCACCCAAGAAGAATTGGCATTTCCATTATTTCTGGCGTAATTTACTGACCTAGATGATTTGTTCTTAAATTCTAAAACAAAACCCATTACAAAGTGAAAAATAACACCAAAAATTAAAATAGGTTGCAATGCAAATTGAACTAGCGGATTAGTACCCATAAAATGAGACACCTCGTTGAAGGTTTCTGGGTTAACCACAGAAAGTATATTGATAGCAAAATGTTGTAAAATGAAAAACATTAGAAAAAAAGCAGAAAGCGCCATGGCAATCTTTCTTCCAATTGATGAATTTAAAATCCCACTCATTATTTTTTATTTTTTACTAAACAAAGGTACTTCACGACAACGTTTTAGACAATTACAATGTGTTTATTTTCGTTATTTAGAATTAATATAAATAATGAAAGTAAACTAGAGCGTGTTAATCATATTTTAAGTTCTTATATTTGACTTAAAATATGATTTGTTATGAAATATCATTCAATTAATCCAGAGTTATTTATTAAGAACAGGCTAAAGCTTAAAAAACAAATGGTTTCAAATTCTATAGCCATATTTAACTCAAATGATATTTTTTCTACGGGAGCTGATAGTACACTTCCATTTGAACAGCATAGAAATATTTTTTATCTCAGCGGAGTAGACCAGGAGGAGAGTATTCTACTTGTTTTTCCTGATGCAAAAAATGAGTTACATCGCGAAATACTGTTTGTAAAAGAAACTAATGATCTCATTTCTATTTGGGAGGGTTCTAAACTTAGTAAAAGACAGGCAACTATCTCATCTGGTATCAAGACAGTTTATTGGTTAGAGGAATTTGAGTCAATCTTTTCTCAGTTAATGGAAGAATCAACACATTTTTATTATAATAATAATGAGCATTATCGACAAGCAGTAGTTATGGAAACTCGAGAAGATCGTTTTCTTAAAATGATTAAATCTTCATATCCTGATCATAAGTTACTTCCTAACTTCCCGATTATGGAATCGCTTAGAGGGGTAAAAGAAGTAGAAGAAATTACCCTAATCAAAACAGCATGTGACATCACTGAAAAAGGATTTAGGAGGATTTTAGGGTTTGTAAAGCCCGGAGTTATGGAGTATGAGATTGAGGCAGAATACGCTCATGAATTTCTAAGAAACCGCTCAAAAGGATTTGCATACACACCTATTATTGGTTCCGGATATAATGCTTGTGTGTTGCATTATATAGAGAATAATCAAGAATGTAAAGATGGCGATCTTTTACTAATGGATGTGGCTGCTGAGTATGCTAACTATTCAAGTGATATGACACGAACAATCCCTGTTAATGGTCGATTCACAGCACGCCAAAAAGCAGTTTACCAAGCGGTTTTAAACGTTAAAAATGAAGCCACCAAATTACTTGCTCCGGGAATTATGTGGGACGCCTATCATGTGGAGGTAGGTAAATTAATGACATCCGAACTGTTAACACTAGGTTTGATTGATAAAGCTGATGTGCAAAATGAAGATCCAAAGTGGCCTGCTTATAAAAAATATTTCATGCATGGAACTTCCCACCACATGGGATTAGATACTCATGATTTTGGCACTTTGAAATCACCTATGCAGTCCAATATGGTTTTTACTGTAGAGCCAGGAATTTATATTCCTGAAGAAAATATGGGAATCAGACTTGAGGACGATGTAGTGATTCAACCTAGTGGATACCCTGTAAATTTAATGCAGAACATTCCCATTGAAATTGATGAAATTGAATCATTAATGAAATCTAATTAAATTTTCTTTCTAAAGATTGGTTACTTGAAGACGTGGCTTTAATAGTTTGCATATTTTCAACAGAATAAATATCACTGACTTGACTAACTGCTTTAGTGATGCTTGAAGTATTTAGTTTAGCAACGTCAAATTCCACTGAAGCCAGTTCATTTTTGAAATCTACATTAGCTGACTTCACGCCATCCATTTTTGCTAGTTTTTTCTCAATAGTTTTGGCACAGCCCATTTCACAAGTCATTCCTTTGATGTTAAACTCAGCTTTTGAATAAACAGCATTAGGGTCTAGCTTTTGGTTTATTTTTTCTGAACTTAAATTAATAGTTTTGATTTCTGCTTTTTTATCGTTCATACAAGACGACAATGTGATTAAAATAACTGTTATGCTTATAATATTTTTTAAAAACTTCATAGAATTATTTTAAATTTTAAACAAATGTAAAGATATTTGATTGTTTTTTTAATTAATTGCTCAATTTTGTAACCCACAAATAATTAGAAATGAACATTGAACAAAAAAAGTGGTTTTATCTTTTTCTACTTGCATTTACCTGGGGTAGTTCTTTTATTTTAATAAAAAAAGGTCTTTTGGGTCTTTCCCCTTTTCAATTAGGAAGTTTAAGGACTGTACTATCCTCATTGTTTATTTTTTCAATTGGCTTTAAATCTCTCAAAACAATTGAGATTCACCATTGGAAGTGGATAGTTATCACAGGGTTTATAGGCACTTTTTTCCCTTCTTTTCTGTTCGCATTTGCAGAGACAGAGGTAGACAGTGGAGTTGTTTCTGTTCTTAACTCTTTGGTTCCATTAAATACGGTTCTAATAGGACTGGCAGTTTTCAAGATAGCTACATCAAGAACTCAAGTTTTTGGGGTGATACTTGGCTTTGTAGGAGCTTCTATGCTTATTTTTAATGACATGGGACTTCATCCTGATCAAAATTATCTGTATGCAGGACTTGTGGTTTTAGCAACGGTCATGTATGCTAGCAGTGTAAACATAATAAAACGCTATCTTCAAGATGTTAAACCTTTAGCAATCGCAACTGGAAATTTTGTGGCTATATTAGTGCCAGCCGTTTTTGTATTAAGTTTCTCAAACTTTTTTACACCAGAGACTTTTTTAAGCAATACGATATATTTATCAATTGGCTGTGTTGTAATACTCTCATTATTTGGAACCGTAATGGCTAAAATTGTTTTTAATTCATTAATTCAAATCTCTAGCCCAGTATTTGCATCTTCAGTTGCCTACTTAATGCCACTTATTGCATTACTATGGGGCTTGTTAGATGGAGAAGTTTTTGGAATAAATCAAGGGGTTGCATCGTTACTTATATTATTGGGAGTTTACCTAGTAAACAAAAAAGTAAAATAAAAAAGGTCTAAGCATTTGCTTAGACCTTTTTTATTTTAAAAATATTTATTTAGTTGAAATCTTCTGCAGAAACTCCTTCATTAACAATAACCTCAGTTGCTGACAGTCCTATTATTTGTGGACCTGATGTAATTTTCTGTTCATATGGAAATAGGACTCCATTGACTTCTCTGTAGTCAGAAAGATCTTCAATAGAAGTTACCTTTTGTCCTTGAGCTTCTTTTGTTTTTTCAGTTCTCACCAAAAGTCCAGAGTTAGCGTCATAATAACGAAAAGAATCTTTTTCAATCATCAATTTATAAACATCTGCTCCTTCAATAGTTATTAAGCTAACTAATGAAATTGAGCTTGCGTCTAAATATGTTTCTGGGAATAAACCTTTTTCTTTTGCTTTTTCCGAGAGTTCATTTTCTGACATTGGCGCTTTCATACCTTGCTGTTCGGAATATCCTGTGGTTCCATTATATTTTTGTTTCATAACTGTTCCCATACCAGCTATAGACATTTCCATAGAAGACATATTTGGGGACATTGTTTTAATAGCTGCTGTAGGTTTAAAAGGCATTCCCTCAATATTGACATTAGCCGCAATATTAACAGAGCTTACAGCGTTTATAGCTTCAAGTCCTCCGATTGCTGTAATATAACTTTCCATGACTGTTAATG
>ERZ1046568.2126-NODE-2126-length-13293-cov-18.516997_pt1 | contig 13293 bp, 7 predicted proteins | sample MGYA00383092_ERZ1046568 | MGnify/ENA primary metagenome ERZ1046568 (study PRJEB29581, sample SAMEA5548362) | metagenome | biome: marine; feature: coastal; material: water | depth 1 m | study: Short-term variability in the microbial, nano- and picoplankton... | reverse complement strand
ATGACGATGAGCATGAGGGCGAGCATGAGGGGCATGGCGAAGAAGAAATGCCCCCCATTCTTGATCTGAACCAAACCCGAATCGACGTTGAGGGCGGTTTAGAGGCTCCTTTCCCCGGCATTCGTAATGTAAATGTGCGCATGGGTTACAACGACTATGAGCACACTGAGGTTGAGGGTGAAGAAGGTGGTACTCAATTCAAAACCGAAGCCTGGGAAGCAAGGTTAGAAGCTACCCACTATGCAATGCTTGGCTTTGAAGGTGCTGCAGGTTTGCAAATTTCTAACCGTAAATTCTCAGCCCTTGGCGAAGAGGCATTCGTCCCGCCAGTCGATACCCAATCGCTCGGTTTATTTTGGGTGGGTCAAAAGAGCTTGGGTGATGTCAGTCTTGAAACGGGCCTTCGCTATGAAAAGGTAGAGCACGACCCTAGTGAGGGTCGGGCACGAGATTTTAATCTTGGTTCTGCATCATTAGGCCTAATTGTGCCCCTGTCAGATTCCTTAACCTTAAGTGGCCAGCTTGATTACTCTAATCGCGCGCCAATAGCCGAGGAGCTGTACAGCAACGGCCCGCATTTGGCGACTCAGACTTTTGAGATCGGTGACCCTTTATTGGATGAAGAAACCGCCAAGAATGTATCGGCAAATCTTCGCTTTTCGTCGGGCTCCGTGAGCTGGGCGTTGGGTGCTTTCCTGACGGACTTCAACGACTTCATTTACGAAGCCAATACGGGTCTCGAGGATGACGAATTGCCTGTTCTGCAATGGTCGCAAGATGATGCAACGGTTCATGGCATGGAAGCTGAGGCGTCTTGGACCGCAATGTCTTGGTCGGAAGGAGCCTTCACCGTCAGCGCTGCTTTTGACTTGGTTGAAGCACGCTTAGAGGAGAGGGCGAATCGCAATTTACCCAGAATTCCTCCGCAGCGCTGGACCCTCACGGGTAATTTCACGCAGGGTCCTTTTCAGGCCGAAGCGTCATGGCGCACGGTATCAAGTCAGTCAGATGTGGCCGTTAACGAGCTGCCCACAGAGAGTTTTGACGATTTGCGGCTCTACTTGTCCTACGCATTGGCATTTGGATCAACAGATGTCGATCTGTTCTTAAACGGACTCAACTTGACCGACGAGGAACAACGACTGCATACATCCTTTATCGCTCAGATGGCACCCCGGGCGGGTCGCACGATCGAGGCGGGTTTTAGGATCCGTATGTAGTTGCTGTGCTGACAATTAACGTAAAGACTCAATGATGCAGGGGCCTCCTTGGGAGGCCTCTACCTTCCGTTTATGAACGCGGCGCGTGATGGGCGTTAAGCGTTTTTCTTTATAAGGCAGCCCAGCAAGCGGTCTTCCCAATTGGCATCGATAGACTCAGCAATAATTTCGATCCTCGACTCCATGCAGTCGTCAATGGGCAACTCCTGAAGTACGCCACCGACCATGTTGTAGGCAAAAACTCCTTTTTCAGTGATGAAAATAGCCTTCATCCTAGCGACGTTCAGCCTGCGCAAGAACGCAAATAACGCGGCATAGCGAAAGATCATCTCAGGGTGAATGCGCCACCCCGTGCTTTCAAAACCTTCACCCTGATTCTCCGCTCGGAGAAAGCCACATTCTGGAAGCGGCTGGTCTTCGGGTAGCGAGGCCTCGCGATCAGGTTGGCGGATTTGGGGGCCTATCGACCTCCAGTCTGTGTTGCCCTCAAGCTGACCAATATCAACGTTGCCATAAGTTGCCGCGATTATTTTTGCTCGGCTGCCCAAAGTCTCGCGGACGTAATCTTGTAACAAGTCATAGTCAGCCGGTGCGCAGAGATCTGATTTGTTAGCCACGATAAGATCGGCAATCGCAAGGTGTTGATCAAAGTTTGGGTGTTGAGCGTTAGTGCCCGAGGACAACACTTGGGCGTCAACCACGGCAACGGTTTGTTGAATCGATAGGGTATTTCTGTGAGCTTCAGCGCTGAGTGTTTCCAGAATCTCAATAGGATGGCCCAGCCCCGTGGGTTCAATCAGTAATCGGTCGGGGGCGACGAGGTGCAGAATTTGGCTTAGGGCCAAATCCATTGAAAACACCGCAGAGCAGCACATACACCCACCTGTAACTTCAAGAACAACGACGTCTTCGTTTTTTGTCTGTGCCCGAAGCAAGCTGCCGTCGATACCAATTTCACCAAACTCGTTAACGATGATCGCCCAGGTTTCGTGTTTTGGCTTCTGAGATAGCAGGCCCAAAATAGCGGAAGTCTTTCCGGCACCAAGGAACCCGGCAATAACATTGACTGCTGTGACCTTCGAGCCCATCGCTTTTCGTCCCTCAGCTGCAGGCATAGGGGTGCAAACTTGATACCTAAGCCAGCCAAAAAATGATATGATACACCATATCAAAAAGAAGTTTCGCACCGTTGCTTCAAGCGGTGCTGCTAAAAGAGTAAAGCCCCGTAAGGGTGGAGTAATAAGCCATGCAAGACCGACCCCTTTCCTCAATGGGAGCAGCAGTCGTGACTAATCCAATGACCCCAGCAACCCCCTATACGGCAGGAAAGGGCAGCGACACCGCCAAAAATCGGCGTTCTGTAGCGGGTAATGATGTAGCGGTGCTCTCGGCGATCTATGAAGAGGATGTAAACATCGCGAATTGGCACCGGGAACTCCCTGAGCCGCTGCGTTGTTCTGTAGAACACCTATTAGATCTGGCTCCAGCATTTGGGATGAGCCTAATGACAACACCTGCTAAGGCCTACGAGGGTGTTAGTGAGGCGCTGCCAAAAAACTATCAAGGTCCCTTAGCCGAAGATGTTGCTGAAATCGTGGAAATGTTTTGTTTTCTGTTTGATTTAAAGCGCGCGGGTTTGCGTTTAACCGCGCTTAACGAGGCCATGTGTCCACGCTTTCATGTTGATAAGGTGCCCTGTCGACTTGTCACTACCTATTCAGGTCGAGCGACTGAGTGGCTGCCGCAGGAAAGGATTGATCGTACCAAGTTAGGCATGGGTTATCTCGGACTGCCTGACTCCGACTTAGGGCTTTATAAATCAGCCGATGACATTCGTACGATGAGATCGGGCGACATTGCGTTGCTAAAAGGTGAGGCATGGATCGGCAATGAGAATGGTGGGTTAGTACACCGCTCGCCAAGCCTTGCCGCAGGCGCAAGGCGCTTGCTGCTGACCGTAGATTTTGGAAGCTAGGGCTTCCTGATGCCCGGTACGGCCTGACAAACTTCAACGGCGCTGTTTATTTGGCTTTTTAGCGGCGGTTGAAATTGCGGTTATACCAATAGCGCAGCATGGAAATACTCTATTAAAAGCGGTATTTGGATCCAGGCAGCGACCTTCCAATGGTGTGCGTCGCCGGAGAGATATTTTTTTATCGGGTCTTCCGCGCCAGGCGCGTGAGTGCCTTGCCTACCTGATTGTTGTCACAAAAGCGTAATAAATAATTCAAAAAACCGTAAAGATAGCGTCACAAAAATTTCACTTTCGAACCCTAAAGTTTGCGCAATTGACAGGTTGTCTGCATGCAATTTTTAGGGGTTTAAATGTTTTTCTTGCCAACCACACGACGCTCAATCGTTGCCACACTGTTTGTTTACTTGTTGCCAACAGCCCCCATTCTGGCGGCAGATGAGCTTCTCATTTATGTATTTTCCGGTGATAACCCAGCGGTGGGCACTGAAATACAGTTAGACCAGAACAGAGTCGGAAAGACTGGCGAAGATGGCTCGCTTCTGGTGGATGTTTCAGGGCAAGGCACGCACGTCATTACGGTAGGAGCTGACGAGGGCGAAATTACTGCGCGGTTCGCTTCAGGAGCTGGGCAGTTGGTCGATGCTGTAGTTCAGGTTGAGACCGGTGAGACATTTCTCGATGTTTACGCGCAAACAGAAAGTGTGCTTGAGCGTAAATCGGCGGCTAAAGGCTCTCTCAATATTCAGGTATTGCAGGGCGATTCGGTCGCTTCAAACGAGTCTGTCTATATTGCTGGTCTCGGCGCCTCACTAAAAACCAATTCCGCTGGAGAGGCCAGTATCACGTTGCCAAGGGGGCGTTATCGCACTCAGGTAGCTGAAAAAACCGCCAACCTCCGTGTCGTGGGGGGGCTCACTCGCTCAGTGGTGCTCAAAATCGATGAGTCGGCCATGATGATGCAGGTGGCCGCACCGACCCTTGAAGAGGTCATCGTCATCGCAAGCTTCGACCCTGCGGGTCTTGAGCTCAGTGAGCGCGATACAACCAATATCGTTGACACAATTGGCGTTGAAATGCTGGCTAGGTTTGCCGACTCAGATGTGGCTGCCTCGGTCGTTAGAGTGCCGGGGGTATCGGTACAAGACGATAAATACGTGTTCATTCGTGGTCTGGGCGGGCGTTATGTCTCCGCCACGTTGAACAACGCCACTATGCCGTCTACCAATCCCTCTAAACGCACTGTCCCTCTGGATTTATTCCCCTCCAATTTTGTGAATCAACTGGATGTTAAAAAAACCTTCCTGACGCATATGCCGGGCGAGTCTACCGGCGGCAACCTCGCGATTAACACCAAGACATTCCCGGATGAGCGCATTCTAGGCATGAGTATTCAGGGCGGCTATACCACCGATTTGACCGGGGAAACGGTTTTCGTCGATGCCCTTCAGGGCGACTTTGACCAATTGGGATGGGATGACGGCGCTAGAAGTCCGGATTCTGCCTTGGCGGCAATCTCGGGCATGTTGAATTCGGGTGAGGCGACTGACAGTAACACGGGCGAGGTCTTTACCTTGGACGAAGCCACTGCCGGTGAACTGCGCCGCGCAGGCGCCCTGCTGATGAAAGAGGGTTTTGACCCCAGTTTTGAGTCAGCGGCACCCAGCGGAAAAATGGGCCTCAACTTTGGCGACCTGTTTCTTCTCGATGCTTCTGAAGTGGGCGTTTATGCCGCCATGAACTACTCCAACGACTGGAGTAAGCGCGACGATGGGGAACGCTACACCTACGAATCACAGGGTGAGGTTGCAGACAACTTTCTCTATCGGCAATACACCAACACCATACAGTTCAATGGGTTTTTGTCAGTGGGTTGGAACGTAGGCGACCACACCTTCGAGTGGAACACCGTGGCCTCTCGTGTCACCGAAAGCCAGTTAGAGCGATCGGTAGGTCAGGAGGGCGATGAGTTTCAGGCATTGCTTCGGCAAACCATTCAGTGGGAAGAGCGGCAGTACCTGTCGACACAACTCGCGGGATCGCATTTTTTAAACGATATGGGTTCTGTTTCCTTGGAGTGGCAGGCGACCGCAAGTCAGGCCGATCGCTACGCCCCTGATCGCCGGGAGTACGACTTTTCGGCCACTTCTAGCGCGACTGATCCAGAGGTATTGAAGTCTCAATACGATTTTCAGCAACCCAATGATCAGCAGTCAGAATTGTTTAACGGTTTTATTTTGGAGCCGGGCACCATCATCCGCCGCTACGACGATCTGGTTGACAACAATATCGACGTTTCGGCTCAGCTTGGCTGGGACGTGTTTGACGCCGGAGAGAGCTTCGGCAGACTTTCAACGGGTATTCAGCTTATTTTTCGGGAGCGTACCTCAGAGAGCGCGACGTACGGTTTTAACGTTAATCAAGTGCGGGATGACTTGCTCCGCAGCAGCAATCTGCTGGTTTCCGATGTGGTTTATAGCTGTGACAGCACGTCGTCTAACCCCCAATGTGGATCCGCTACGGAAGGTGGTATTTCCAACGACTCCAATTCCGGTTTGGTGTTTGTTGATAAAACCCTCGCTTCAGACAGCTATGACGCTGAATTGGAGTACAACAGCGCGTTTGTCATGTATGACCACACCTTCAACGCGTCCTGGCAGGTGGTTGTGGGTGGCCGTTACGAAACTTACAAGCAGATGACAGATACGTTCTCACTGCAGGGGAGTGGAGGTGCCGTTCAGTCAGTTATTGACGAGGACAGCTTTTTACCCAGCCTTGGCGTCAACTGGTTCGTGACCGATTCGCAGCAAGTCCGATTCGCCGTTTCTCAAACCGTAGCGCGGCCAGACTTTAAAGAAGCCGCTAATGCGACCTTTTACGACAACGAATTCAATGTTCGTGTTCGTGGCAATCCATTCCTGGAAATTTCCGACATTCTCAACGCAGACTTACGTTGGGAATGGTACCTGTCAGAAATGGACAGCGTATCGGTTGCCTTGTTCTACAAAGACATGGACAAGCCGATTGAGCGGGTGGTGCAGGCGGCATCGGGTTCAGCCGGTAATTCACGAACATTTCAAAATTCCGATAGCGGAGAGCTGTTCGGTGTTGAGGTCGATGGCCGGTTTGAATTTGCCTTGGGTGACGGCTACGACCAGAGCTTATTTGTGGCTTTTAACGGTGCCTTTATCGAATCTGAAGTAAGCGCGGCGAACCAGGAATCTCGTGCCCTTCAGGGGCAGCCCGAGTACACCGCCAATCTTATCTTTGGTTTTGACAGCATAAGCGCGGGACATCAATTGACGCTGCTGTTGAATCAAAACGGTAAATCAATCGCCGATGTCGGCGTATCCGGACAACCCGATGTGTTTCTTGAGCCCAGGCTAGATCTCAATATGGTCTACCGGTTCAACATGTCCGACTCCCTCACGTTGAAGGCAAAGCTAGAAAACCTTCTGGATGAGGAAGTGAAGTACAGCCAAGGCGGGCAGGTGTTCCAAGTCTACCGTCGGGGTTCTTCTGTTCAGCTGGGTTTTGACTGGCAATTCTAAGCCCATCACATTGACTCTTACAGAGATGAAAAAACGATGATGCGAAGTATCAAGTTACACCTTATTAGTGCGGTTTTGGTGACATTTCTTGCCGCTTGCTCTGACGGCGATAACACCACCATCAACATTGAGGCACCACCGAGCAATGGTGGCGGTGACTCGGGTGGCGGTGACTCGGGTGGCGGTGACTCGGGGGGCGAAACCCCGGTGTCTTGTCCTGAAGGGACGTCTGAAGTCAGTGAAGGGCTGTGTGAATTGCCCGCTACCATCTCGACAGACTTGACGCTGTCGGCAGGGGTTCAGTATTTGATGACGGATCGCGTGACTGTGGGTAACGGTAATGGCCAGCTGGAAAGTAACGGTGACGGCTCGTTGGCAGATGGCGCGGATGTTCAATCGGTGACATTGACGATTGAGGCCGGTGTTGAGGTCTTAGGAAAGTCGGGCACATTTGCCAACCTACTCGTCACCCGGGGTAGCAAAATTCTGGCAGCGGGTACCGCAGATGCGCCGATTATCTTTAGTTCTGACGATGAGGGCTACGACGGCTCTGGCGAATGGGGCGGTCTGATTATTCATGGCTATGCGCCGCACAATGAATGCGCGGAAGGGGGCAGTTATTGCGACATCGATGCTGAGGGAGAGTCGGGGTTTGCGGGTGGTTATGACCCCGATGATAGCAGTGGTGTCCTGCGGTATGTGGTCGTCGCCGAGGGCGGTTATGAATTTTCTACGGGTAATGAGATCAACGGTATCTCGCTGGTTGGCGTGGGCCGGGGCACAGAAATGGACTACGTTCAGGTGCATGGCAACTCAGACGACGGTATCGAGTTTTATGGCGGTACCGTCAATCTGAAGCACGGTGTTTTCACCAACAACAACGATGACTCGGTTGATTGGGACGAGGGATATCAGGGCAACTTGCAGTACATTATTGTTAAGCAGGGTGCGTCCAAGGGAGAGGCCTTTGAGATGGATACCGAGGGGTCTTCCGATGGATTTCTCTCTAAGCCAACCCTTGCAAACGTGACGGTAGTGGCTGAAAAGGTAGCCGACCGAGCCGACTACAGCCTAAACTTTAAGAAGCGCTCGGCTGGTTTTTTCCACAACACGATCGTCACCGTGTCGCCTGATTCTGAAACCGCTCTGACCACCTGCGTCAATGTTGACGGCTCGGGTTCACAGGCGCTGGTGGGTGAGGCGCTGGTTCTGAACAACTGGATTCAGGATTGTGCCTCGGGATCTGGCGATCGCGGCACCCTGGCAAACGTAGCGGGTTTGGATAACGGCACCATTGCGGCAGTAGCGGCACAGCTCGATGATAATTTCGCTTCTCAGGCATCTGCGGCGGTATTGTCCAATACGATCGATTGGGCGGCAGTTAACAGTGCCTATCCGGAATCGGTGGCCGACGCAGGCTACCTTGATGCGACGAACTTTATTGGTGCGGTCAACCCCGATGGCAGCGATGTCTGGTGGGCTAATTGGACCATTGCAGGCAGCGTTGGTAATCCTAGCCTTCCCGAGGCCTCCTGTCCTTCAGGTACGGATGAACTGGAAGGCGGTCTATGCCTGCTGCCCCCCACTGTCTCGTCTGACCTGACGTTGACTGCGGGTGTGGACTACCTCATGGAAGGCCGGGTTACCGTCGGTAACGGTAATGGCCAACTGGAGATCAATGGCGATGGGACGCTGGCCGATGGGTCTTCAGTCCGCAACGTTACTTTGACTATTGAGCCAGGGGTAAAAGTGCTTGGCAAAACCGGTACCTTTGCTAACTTGGTGATCACTCGCGGCAGTAAGCTTATGGCGATGGGTACGCAATCGGCACCCATCGTATTCTCCTCCGATGATGAAGGCCTTGACGGATCCGGTGAATGGGGTGGGCTGATCATGCACGGCTATGGAAAACACAACGAGTGTAGTGAGGGTGGCAGCTATTGCGATATCGACTCCGAAGGAGAGTCAGGTTTTGCGGGTGGCTATGACCCGAATGACAGTAGCGGTGTACTGCGCTACGTGGTGGTTGCGGAAGGTGGCTATGAATTCTCTACGGGTAATGAAATCAACGGTATCTCGCTGGTAGCCGTGGGTAACGGTACGGAGATGGATTACATTCAGGTGCATGGCAACTCTGATGATGGCATCGAGTTTTATGGTGGCAACGTCAACGTTAAGCACGGCGTCTTCACCAATAACAATGACGATTCCGTGGATTGGGATGAGGGTTATCAGGGCAACCTTCAGTACATCATCGTCAAGCAAGGCGCTTCAAAAGGTGAAGCCTTTGAAATGGATACCGAGGGTTCATCAGAGGGCTTTTTGTCAAAGCCAACACTGGCAAATGTCACGATTATCAATGACAAGGTGGCTGATCGGGCAACCTATAGCCTGAACTTTAAAAAGCGCTCGGGTGGTTTTTTCCACAACACCATAGTGACGGTCGCCGGTACCTCCCAGACGGTTGTTGATACCTGTATTAATGTCGACGGCTCTGGTTCTGAGGCTCTCGCCGGTACTGCATTGGTTGTTAATAACTGGATCCAGGACTGCGGTCAGGGCGAGGGAGTGCACGGCACACTCTCAGGTTCCAACGTGAGCTTCGATACCACAACGGTAGTTGAGACCAATGCCGAATTGGATGCTCTGCTCAGCTCCCAAGCCCCCGAGGCAATTGGCTTGGAGCCGCTGGATTGGGACCTTATTAACGGCGCTTATCCTGAGTCGGTTGCCGATGGTACTTACCTTGATTCAACGGATTACATTGGCGCTGTGGATCCTGACGGGTCGGATCTCTGGTGGGCTGGCTGGACTGTACCGGGCTCACTATGAGCCTTGTCGCGGGTTTCGTTGCGCACCAAATAACACGGTTTTGCAAAGGCCCACATTGGGCATGGGTCGTTAATAGGGGCGCGTTAGACCGGTTGATGATGGCTTTGTTGCCAGCGTTAGCTTAATGAAGGAAGACTTATGGCTATGAAAAAAATCTTGGTTGTCGATGATGAATCTGACCTTAGAGATATGCTGAGGTTTGCCCTGGAGACCGAGGGATTCGAGGTTTTGGAAGCGGCTGATATTCAAAAGGCTTACTGGCTGATAAATGACCAAGATCCCGATTTGGTTTTGCTCGACTGGATGCTCCCCGGTGGTAGTGGCATTGAATTACTCAGCCGGTTGAAAAAAGAGGAAGCGACACAGTCCTTGCCGGTCATTATGGTCACCGCGAAAGCCCGTGAGGAGGACGTTATTCAGGGGCTGGATATGGGCGCACGCGATTACATTACAAAGCCGTTTTCCTTAAAAGAGCTTCTCGCTCGTATACGAACTATTTTTCGACACGCTGAAAATGATGACGATAACCATCAGCTGCGCGTTGGAGATTTAGTGCTGGAGCCTGATAACCGTCGTGTCACCTTGGGCTCACAGATTCTGATGTTAGGGCCCACGGAATTTAACCTATTGAAATTTTTCATGCTGCACCCCGAGCGGGCCCATGCACGCAAACAAATACTCCAGCAGATTTGGGGTAATAACGCCTGTGTGGATGCGCGCACTGTTGACGTAAGTATTCGCCGTCTTCGGAAAACTCTGAAGAACGCCCACCCTGTATACAGTGACCTCATTCAAACCGTTCGCGGAACTGGCTATCGATTTTCTCCTAGGGATTTACTGGCTGCCTAAAGCCTCAACCTAGCGTTTCTATTTAGGGCTTGTGGGGGGCATGGTGCATATCAGGCCGCGAGTAAGGCATACTCGGGCGCACAGTGGCGATCATGCCAATTAAGCCGAGAGCAAAATAATAGAAACCTGATATGAAGGCCGATCGAAAAACAGAGATCTTGCGCGAAGCAATAAAACTCATTGTCGACGAGGGCTACAGCAGCCTCAGCATGCGGGCCTTGGCCCGGGCGAGTGGTTTGAAGTTGGGTGCACTGCAATACCATTTTCGGACCTGGGATGCACTGCTAACTGCCTTGGTGAATTTCATTGAGGCTGAGATCACTTCTGCATTCAGTGCCCCGGGAGGACCCAGTGAAATTCCTTCTATTATGAGTATGGTTGAATTTATGCTCGATGAGCAGGTTGGCACATCAGAGCAGCTATTCAATGACCGGCTTTGGACTCAGCTGTGGGCTATGGAGCAGGTAGAGCCCCTGGTATCCGATTTGTTAGAAGAGGTCTATGCCACGTTCTTGGCGAAGTTAGAGACTCTTATGGCAGCGAAGGGTGTCGTTAATGCTCGCGCAGAATCCCTCATGCTCTTAACTCTGGTGGAGGGAGAGTCACTCTTTGTGGGGCGGGGGCGACGTTGGGAGAAGGACAGATCTGCAGTCAAGCAGGCCATATTAAATCTCGTAAAAGAGCGTTATGTCGACGTCTAGTCAGGCCCTACCGCTGTACTGATATCTGTGTGGATCGATCCGCTGATCGGGTTTCGCTGCAGCGCTGTTTGGGAGCTGTCCTCAACACGCATGGCTTTTCATTTGAGGTTTGCCCTTTAACTGCAAGAAGGCGGCATGAAGCGCCGCACGCACGGTCGAGAAATGGGCCCGGAAGTCATCGAAATTTAGCGATTAACGCCTCCATGAGCTCAGCCGTAGCACCCCAACCGTGGGATTCTCCATTGCCGTCGGCTCGGGGCCAGGTCGAATATAGGGTAATTACAAGATCGGCCTCGGGCACCACCCGTACAAATTGACCGTGAATGCCATAGCCACTGACGTCCCCGCCTGAATTTCCCTCCCCCCACCAAAATGATCGGTAGGACGGCGTGTAGCCTTCCGGCGCAGGGTAGGGCCAGTTGGGGTCACCTTGCTGTGCCAATATGTCCCGAATAAATGGTGCAGGAATGACCTCCTTGCCCAGTGCCTTGCCGTCGTTCAAAACCAGTAGCCCAAAACGAGTGAGATCACGCAGCGTCGAGCTCATACCATGATCGGCCAAAACAAAGCCGCCCTCGTCCACCGTAATGTTGGCATCGAACTCAGCCCCCATGGGTTGCCAGACATGCTGCGAAATGAGCTCTGCCAACGGTTGCCCTGTTGCCGCTTCAAGCACCCAGCCAATGACGTTCGTCGAGCCCGACCGGTAGCTGAATTTGCCCAGTTTTGCTTCATCCCGTCCAATCATTGGAAGAAATGCATAAAGGCTGGTCGGCCCGCCTTCTGGGCAGTAATCGGCATCTGTCCAGCCGATGGCGCAGTCTTGAAGTCTGAACGTGGTGGTGAAATCCGGATAATCTTCGGTGTAGTCAGACCCGTCACGCATGTCGAGCACAGTTTGCAGCGAGTCGGGAGCATAGCCGCTTTTGGCGAGGGCGGGGACGTAATGAGCCACCGGCTTATCGAGGTCAATGACCCCCTGTGCCGCGAGTTTTCCCGCAACCAGTGCAACCACAGACTTGGACACAGAATTCATTAAGTGCGGCAGTTCGGGCTTGAGGCTGCCGTAGTACTGCTCAAACATTATGTCACCGTCTTTGAGAATCAGCAGGCCATCGATGTACTGCTGCTCAGCGATGTTATCAATCGCCTGCTGACGCCCCTGAAATTCAACGGAAAAATCCTTAACGATGTCTTCACTGTTTTTAAGGGTAAGAAATTGCGTCGGGTCACGAGGGATATTTACCGTAGGAATCACTTCCCGCATGTGGCTGAAAGCCCAGCGGTTGATAGGCCCGAATTGAAAGGATTCAAGGGTCAGGTTGTCGGGTCGACCACTGTCCTGGGCAACCGAAATCGATGGGCCGAAAAGCATTACCGTCAACAGTAGCCCCGTGAAAACCCTCGTGTTCACTCCCATAAGCTCGCTCCTCAGCGGGTTGGATAGCAATGTAAGCCCGCCGTTTTAGTACCGGCAAGATCGTTGATTCAAGCAGTCTGCTCCTCAACCGCTCGCCAGGCAGCATCAAAGGCCAGGTTCATTAGCGGAGTTGCCTCGGAATCGGTGTTGGCAATAGAAATACGGCCGAACTGGGCACGCCCAATCTCATGGGGTGCCTGGCCGTCCTCCCATTTGGGGTCATACAGGCCCAAGTACGCATAAGCGTAGCCGTGAGGGATTCGATTGACCGTAATCGCCTGGATATCGGTCTCATGGTTGAAGTCGTGTTTCCCCAACAAGGATTGTAATTGTTGGCGTATCTGCTCCTCGTAGTCGGCAAAGGGGGTGCTATAGATGGTGTGCCGCGCCATACGTAGTTGATCGCGACACGATGCAGGTTGTTCAGGTCCGGTCATGGGCGAATGCATCATGAACACGACCATGGGGTCATCTGGGTTGCGGGGAGGTTCATAGCCGCCCACCGCGACGGCAGGTGAGGTGCTCACCCACTGAAAGGGGTCATAGGGGCACTGAAACAAGGTGGCGCCCAGTTTGGAGTAGGCTTGACCATCTTTTAGTTGCACATTGGCATAGACGAAGGGGGTTTTTACTCCGTAACTCAGCCCCTCTTTTTGGTCTTCGGGCATTTCCGGGCACAAGTGGGGTATGAGCGCGTTGTAGCAGGCCAGTACGCAGTGGTCAGCGGTGACTCGCTGGGCCTTGCCCT
>ERZ1046568.2124-NODE-2124-length-13299-cov-62.822561_pt1 | contig 13299 bp, 15 predicted proteins | sample MGYA00383092_ERZ1046568 | MGnify/ENA primary metagenome ERZ1046568 (study PRJEB29581, sample SAMEA5548362) | metagenome | biome: marine; feature: coastal; material: water | depth 1 m | study: Short-term variability in the microbial, nano- and picoplankton... | reverse complement strand
CAATCTGCATGGACGTCTTGCCCACGCCGCCCGCCGACGCCAGCAGCGACACGAAGGAGCGCAGGTAGTGCTGCCCGTAGACCCACTGGCGGGGTGGTAGAGCGGCCGCGTCCCACATATCGTAAACCGTCGGCCCTTGGAACGCGCCCTCGATCTCCTGCGCCACCTGCTGCTCCGCCGGGATGGCCATCGCGAGCGCCTTCTTCAGCGCCTCCTGACCGTGTTCGCGCAGGTAGTCGTTCGCGTCGCTCGTCTGGTCGTCCAGATCCGCGAACCGGACCACGTGTACGCGGATACTTCCGTCGTAGTTCAGCGCCTCGCCGACCGCCTTCACATCCAGATCTGGGTCCGCGCAGATCGTCACGTCCGAGCCACGCGGCGGCACATACGTGGACATGCCGGCCTTGCCGAAGGTGCAGACGACCTTCGCCTGCCCCTCCGCCGCCTGTGACACGCTCAGGGCGTCCTCCGGGCCCTCGCAGATAATGATGGGCGCCGCGTCGTCGGTCGATCCAATCTCCATCACGCTGCCCGCAATCACGCCGCGCGAGTATTTGCTGATCTCGTTGTGCGTGCGCTTCTCGCCGTCCTGCGTCAGCAGAACCGCTTGTATGCCCGTGACGTCGCCCGCTTGATTTTTCGCTGGAAATATGATCGCCGGCCCGCCGTACACGGAAGGCGCGAACCGCGCGCCGTCCGCGCTCTTGGCGGCAATGTTGCGCGAATTGATGTACCGCAGCGCCGGGCGGACAGCGTCCTTATTGTCCCGCGATATGGGCACCGCGCCGGCCCAAGCGGCACGGGCCTTGGCGACCTTCTCTTCGCGCTGCTCGTCGTCACGCACCAGCAAACCGTCCGTCGCCAGACGTGTGATTAGGCGATCCAGCTCGCTCGGCTGGAATGGCGTATCGCTTTCGTCCACTGTGCGCGGGTTCTCCAGCCCACGCTTGAAGCCAGATCCGACCGTCGCCTTGATTTCGTGCGCCGGCAGTCCGATTGTGTTCGCCGCCGCGTTGATCTCTTCCAGAGCCCGATTGACGTCCGCTGATCGCATGTGTGCGTGGCGACCCAGCGAAAACGCCGCCTTGTTCAGCGTGGCGTTACGCAGGCCCGGCCCTGCCGACTGCACGTCCATGACTGCTGTTTCCGTAACTTTCTCAAAATATGCTGACACTTCCCGCTCTCCCTATTTTTGTGTCCACGGGGCGCGGACGGACAAGACATTTGACGGACGTGTCCGACTGTGTCCGCGCCCCGTGGTTTACTTAGAAGCCAAACGCGTCCGCGTCAGCGTCTTGAGCTGGCGCCGGTGCCGGTGCTGGTGCAGCGACCTCTGCGGGTGCGTCTGCGGCTGGGCGCGAGATCCACTTGGAAATGGTGAAACCCAGATCGTAGCTAGTACCTTTGCCCACTGCCACGGGTGTGGACGACGTGACCTGCACGATTGGCACCATACCCTGCGTGAACTCTGGGCACTTCTCCGCCTCATTGTACAGCTTCGCCACAAACTGACCTTGGCCGTAGCTGTTGCCGCTGAACGTGCCGGAGCGACCGTCAGTCAGCCAGCAGTCAAGCTCGAAGCCTTGCTTGTACTCGTCGCTAGGTTTGGCTGTGCGCTCGCCGACTGATGGCCATGGCTGCCAGTCTCTCCGGCCCACGTCGATGAGCATCCAGCCCATCTTTACGTTGGCCACGTCAATCGCCAGACCGCGCGACATGTCAATGTCTTCCTCGTTCCCGTCTCCGATAAAGCGCCAGCGGTTCTGGGGCATGTTGACCCGAATGTATGAGCCGCCGCCGCCACTGTTTTCTCCGAATGAAATAGGCATGTGTGAGTTCCTCTCTAAGTTGCCAATTTTGTGTACTGGAAAGCCCAGCGCGGGATCTGGATCGTTTGCAGACCCTCATGCCCAGTGCCAAATTTCCCAGTGGTTTGCGCGTGCTTGATTTGCTCAAGCGCCGCCTTCACTGCCGCTTCGCCTTCTTCCAGCGAAGCCCAGTCAAGCTCGTAAACGCCCGTCGCATAGGGCGGCTCTTTTTCCACGGCGATGAACGCGAAGCGGTCAATTTCGACCCCCTCAAGTGCCATCACGCGGCGGTAAAAATAGTCCTGCATGTGGTAGCCGAAGTTCGCTACCTGCTTTGCAAAGCCCGCAGGCGATGCGTCAATCGTTGTCTTCAGATCGACCAGCATGTCGATGTCTTTGCGCCACCCGTCGGGGCGGCAGCGAAGGTCTAAGCCAGACGCCTCGTCGTGCCCGAACACGCTGGCCTCGCACACCAGATCGCCGCCCAGCAGCGCCGCCGCTTCCTTGTTTGCGCGCACTGCTTCGGCCATGTCGCGCGCCTGAGCGTATTCCGCTTCCGGCAGCAGAATGCAGCCGCTCTCGTCGGCCTCCGCCTTTCGCTCCTTCCACTCCTTGCCGCGACGTGTCTCAGGGCCGCACCACACGGTGTGCGCGTTGTGCGGCTCCAGAACCAACGTGTGGACTGCAGTGCCCATATCAAACGCCGCCTTGTGCTGGCGCTGCCCGTACTTCCAGTGCGCCACAGACTTCGTGGCCACCGTCTTGACGGCACTGGAGCTGATCGCTGGCGAGAGGTGGTATTCCTCGTTAGTCATGTCGTAGTTAATCGTCATCCTGCTGTGCCTTTCCCGTAGAGCGCAATTAAGAGCGCCTCAGCGCGGTGTTCGTCCTTCTTGCGGCTCAGGCGCTTAGACAGGTCAGGAAACCACTGTATGGCCATCCTGCGCGCACTGTCCTTGTCCTTCGGCAAGTTCATGCTGCGCTTCCACTTCACCGGCGTCACCAGCGTGTAGGGGATGCCCGACAGCGCGGCAGTCGCCACGATCTGCCCGTAGGCGTAGCCCAGCTTAAACGTGCTGCTGACGCCCTGCTTGGGCATTGCTTGCTGCCGCTCAATAAAGATATGCTTCACGCCGCGATCCGATATAATGTCCAAAAGCTCTCGCATATCCACGCCGCCCTCGCTGAACACTGGCAGGTCGTGAACCTCGGCCACTCCCTCGGTGATTAACGCAACGCCGCCCGTTCGGTAGCCGCAGTCAATGCCCGCGATCATTCGGACAGCTCCTTGTTGGCGATCATCCGCAGCCACGTGGCTGGCGGCATGCCCAAAGCGTCCGCCGCGCGCCGTAGCGCCTCTGCCTCGCGATCCGAAAGCCGCACTTTTATAACCTGCTCACGCATGTGATCCTCCTGTTTTGTGTACGCTAAAGGGTGCGCACGTGGGCCGTCAAGGGTTTTTATTGACCTCGCGGTGGAGCAGTGTATTCTGCGCATACATTTTGAGGAGAAATCACATGGCACAGACGCCAAAGAAGGCCGCGCCCAAAAAGGCCGCTGCACCCAAAACACCGACACGTAAAGAAGAATTGCACAAGATGCTCGACAAGCACGCCCGGACTGGCGCGCTCAATTCGGTGTGGACCGAAACGTGGACGGAGTATTCGAAGCTATGAGTGCCGAGGTTCAGGAAATCGTCGCACGCCTGCGCACGTCACACCGCATCCTAAACGAGAACGCGCTGCACGGCCTGTGCGCCAAGGCGGCGGATCTGCTGGAGGAAATGGCAAGCGCCCCACCGCCAGCACTGAAGCAGCGGAAGGGCGTTAAGGGTTAGCGTCTTTCGCCGCGTACTGGCGACTGAAAGCCCACTTGCTCAACTCCGCGCGTGGACGCTGGGCCTGCTGTCAGGCCGGCGACACCGCCAAAGTGAACGCCGCCCGAAGCAAGATCGCGCTCCCGGCGCATTGCGCGGGACGTTTGAGCCAAAAGCTCCTGCATTCGCATAAAGTCTTGCGGTGTGCGCTGCTGCGCGAGCAGTGGGGCCATCTCGGCAGCAACCGCCTGCCTTGCTTCCCCTTGCGTCGGCGCGCCGTATCTCAAGATGCTTTGCGCACCGCGACGCAAATCCGAAACAGGATCGCCCGTTGAGATGTTCCCAGCGCTTTCATCTAAAGCGCCTATGGCCAAGGCACGCGGCGCCGTCTGAGATCCTGCCCCAACGGCCTGCATGCGCGTCAGCATGGAGGGCATTGCCTCCTCAAGTTGCGAAAATAGCGCCTGAGCCTCGTCGTCGCCCATTATTATGCGCAGCTTGTCTTGATTTACGCGGCTCGTAAGGTTGCGCAGCGCATTCATCGCCTCTCCATACTCGGCGGCCTCTAGATCGAGCGGCGAATTTGCGCGAGCCATTATGTCGTCGATGCGCTGGCGGAGGCCAGAACGAACATTGTTAAGCTCACCGGGCGTCATGCCCTCAATAGCCATAGAAACGTCCTCACGCTTCATGCCTGCAGAGAGTGCGTCGTACCCAGCATCAAATGCCTCGCGCTGGCCGATAATCTCAGCGGCCTCCGATCTGGCCGTGCGGTACTCAGGGACCAGATCATCAAGCGCCTCGCGGATGCGGCGGTTTTGCCGCGTCAGCGTTGCGACGTCCTCCGTCGCGCCCGACCTGATGGCTTCACTGGCACGGCTCTGCAAGGCGCGCGTGATGTAGTCAATCTGGCGCACGTCAGGAAGGCGGTCAAATTCAATGATATTCCCCGCGTCGTCCAAGATGGCGCGCACCTGAGAAGATCGAAGGCCATCGCGCGCCATCAATCTGTTTGCCTTTCTTATGATGTCGTCGTCCACAGTGCCGATCAGCGCCTCAAGCTGCCTGCCAGCCTCTCCAGAGTAATCAATCGGCGCACTGTAAGCCGCATCGTAAACTTCTGCCCGCCGCTCTGCCGTGTCTTGCATCAATTCGCGCTGTTGCAGCCTGACGCCGGACGGTTCACCTAGCAAGTCGTCCATTGTGCCCTTCAGACGCCCAGAGGCGTCTGCCGCCTGACGATTTAAGAGGCCGACTGTAGGGTCAATGGCGGAGTTAGGCACGGACATGGCCACATCCAGACCTCGGCGGAATGGCGTTGACGCCTCCGCAAGGGACGTCGGGATCGTTGGCGTAGCTAGATCTGACTGCAGGCCGCCAAGCTGGGCCACGCCCCGCATCGCCTCTGGCGAAGTGCCCGCTGCCTCTGCAGCTTGCTGAACGTTGCGCCCCGGAATAGCGGCAAGGGCGCGGGCGCCCAAGGCGCTAAGGGCAGGCCCGGCAAAGCCAAGCCCAGCCCCCATGGCGCTGCCCAACATCGCGCGGCGTCGCGCGTTCTGCCTTCTCTCCTCTGGCGTCTCTCCAGATCCGTATCCACTGATACCGCCTTCAATGGCGCCCATGCCGCCACCCACAGCGGTTCCGGTCGCCAAGGCGCGAGTGAGGCTCGCAAGGCGCGCGGGCGCCAGCGCAAGAGCAGCGGGCAGCGTAGTGGCGATGCCCATCCCAAGCTGCCCCGCCATAGCTTGGCCGGGTCGGCGATCCGCCACCGCTGCCTGCGCGGCGCGGATCTGGTCCCGCGTATCTTCGCCCATTACGGAGCCGACAATTTCGTCTCCATATTCGCCGACGAACGGAATGCCTTGGAACGCCGATGCGTAGCGCGACGCGATTGGGTTGGCGGCCAAAATCCGCTCCTGCTGCGTGGCGCGCGCAGTCTCTGCGCCAGTCATACCTTCGCTGCGCCAGATTTCAAAGAATGCAGGGTCGTTTCTTCGCCATTGCTGAGTGTTACTGGCGTATGTTGTGTTGCCCTGCGGGTCGGTAATTAACGCGCCACGATCTCCAGTTCTTTCGCCGATAGCGTCCCAGACTTGCTGCAGGTTTTCGGCCTGCGTCTTAACTGTTCGCCCGTCATATTCTACGATAAATTCGTCAGCCATTAGTTGACCTCCTCAAATGTCAAGCCGCCCGCCTCGAATGACCCGGCACCCGGTTGATTGGCACCGCCAAGCCCAAGGTCGACGTTGTAGTCGCGCTCAATCTGCAAGAGCGCATTATATGTGCCGATGGGGTCGTCTATGTTGAGCGTGCTGGCTGTGGCCGCCACCTGCTGAAGTTCATTATTAGACAGACTTCCGAACGTGATCCCTGCGGCCTTCATGGCTGCCATCTTTTCAAACGTCAGATTGTTGGCGATAAAGTCCAGCGCCCCTCGGAATCTTTGGTATTCCGGCGTCTCCAGCGTGCCCGCGATAAAGCGGCCTGTGCGGCTCTCAACCATTGGATTAAATACGGGGTTGCCGCTCTGGTCAAATACTGGGCGACCGCCTTCCTGCACAATTAAGTAATCCACCACTTGCCCGCCGTAATTCTCAAAGCTCGCGGCCAAGCTGGCTGCCTCAGATTGCGCAGTTGCGCTGGTTTCCGCTGCTTCGATGGCGGGGCCAGCTCTCTCAAGCAGGGCGTCAATGCGTGGCTGCCCGATGGCGGCGGCAACCTCTGGAGGCAGCCTCTCAAGGTAGGCTCGCGCCTGCGCGATGTCCTCTGCAGATGATCCGGGCGTGTCAATGATTGACGCCGCGCTGTCAACATTCATAGGCACCACAGCGCCTGTCGGTGCAGCGCCTGTCGGTGCAACGCCTGTCGGTGCAACGCCTGTCTCTGGCACGCCTGTCTCTGGAACGCCTGTCTCTGGCACGCCTGTCTCTGGCACGCCTGTCGGTGTGCCGCCCAGCGCACCGCCAGAGGACGTAAGCTGCTGCATAAGAGCTTGGCGCATAGCTGCGTCTGCGGGCGACGGGACGTATGTCGTGCCATTTGCCTGCGCCACTGCGCGGCCCTGTGTCTCGCGCGCGTCTAGCGTCGCAATGCCCTCCAGCGCGGCCATTTGCGTCTGTGCGTTTCGGTCGGCGATTAACCGCTCCTCCTGAGCAATACGGATCCTGCGCTCCTCCGCCGAACTGGCCTGCTCAATTCCAAACTCCGTCACGCCTTGGTCAAACTGCATTTGCCGGAAGGCTCTATCTTCCGCCGCCTGCTGCTGCCCGATAAACCCGCCCATCGTATCCGCAAAGAAGCTGCTGTTCTGACCCTGCAGGGCCGCGCCGGCGTCTCGAAGGGCCGCAAATCCCAGCATCATGCGCTGATTGCGCGATAGATCTCCGCCTGACTGTTGTGTGTCGTCCATTTGGACCCCCGTCGTTTGTGTGTTTGTTGGTGCGTTGCGCGTGCTTATTGTGGCCTGCGGCGCGCCAGTAATACGTCCGGCGTTGCCAATAGGCTCGACCTGCCAAGGTTCCCAATCCATTGGAACCGATAAGCCGTACTGTTGGGCGTTGTTGCGTATAAACTGCGCGGCTGGGCTGTCTGCATCGCGGATAAGCGACCCGTTGAGCGCGAAGTCCACCGCAGTGCCACGCTGGTGCTGCGACCCGCCCGGCATGGCAATCATCCGCGTAAGCCCCGCCTCGCGCATTTCTGGCCGCCACTGCCTGCCTGCCGCTTCTGGCCCCATGCGTGCCACGTCTGCTCGCCACGCATCCGCGCGACCGCCGAGACCATATCGCGCCATTCCGTCTGCGATGATCCGCGCCTGCGTGGCGGGGGACCGATACGCTGACGTGATCTGCAGCGGGATGCCAGCCTCGCGCGCGGCCTGCGTTAGCCCGTAGACCCCCGTCGCAAACGAAGGGTCCAGCCGCGTGAAGCTGTCTGGCCTCGCTGCGGCTCCGCCCGTTGCGTATTGGGAGAAGTCTAGGTCCATCAGGCCGCTGCCGTCTGACGTGCCGCCAATCCTGCGTAATCAACGCGCAGGAAGCCATCCTCTCCGCGATGGACGAGATCGGGGTGGATTTCCTGCAGCTCGTCCGCCATGACGCCGGTGGGCGGCGTGGTGTTAAGCCCAAGCTCCTTGGCGAGGGCGTTCCACGTCCAGCGGTAGTAGCGGACGCCATTCGATGTGGCGATGTACTGCACGTTGTCCTTGAGGCGCGGGTCGCTGCCGCCAAACATCGCAGTAGCGCCCTGCCCAGCCGAGCCAATCGCGCCGAGGATGCCAGCGAGGCCGGGTTTTTCCACTGTGCTTTGTGTGCCCAGCCCGCCCGGAATAGCGCCAGCGCCGGCAGTCAGCGCGCCAAGCTGCTGGAGCGGCATGCCCTGCTCGCGCATAAATTCTTGATATTGAGCGGCCAGATCGGCCTGCGCCAGACTTTGCTGCGCAGATCCGACGCCCATGAGGCCCGCCGCTGATTGGCCCAGTGCCTGCTGACCCATTCCAAGCTGCTGCATTGTCTGCGCGGACGCCTGACCGTATGCCTGCGCATTGAGGTCAGCTATAGTCTTGGCCATGCCGATGTCTCGTGCCGCTTCGCGCTCGCCCTCAAACACAGCGCGACGGCTGCTGTCAAAGGCACCTGACCCGATCACGGATGCGGCTTGGGCCGCACGCTCTTGCGCATAGCGTCGGTCCATTGCGGCCACCGTCGGGTCGATCACGTTTGTTGTAAATCCAGAGAGGTTCTGCTGCGTGAGCGCCTGATACTGGGCGGGCGTCATATTGCCCGCAGCGGCAGCTTGGCTGTAAAGGTTGCTCGCCTGCTGCGTACCCGCAGCCAGAGGGCCAGTGAACTGGCCGCCGTACTGCTGAAACGGAGTGTTGGCGACCTGCTCGGCGAAGGGCAAAACCGTGCCTTCCAAGTAGTTTTGCTGAAACTCTGGGAGCGCCATAGTCTGCGTTGTTTTCTTGCTGCCCATCTAGATCTCCATTTCGTAGTGGGTCCAAGATTTCTCGAACCCGATTTTGTCTGCGTGTCGCGTCCACCCGTCGCGGGCGTCGGCCTCTATTCCCGTGCAGCCAGCAAACTTTGCAAGGCCGCGCAATTCCTTCACTGCCGCTTCAATCCACACTTTCATGTCGGCTCCTCCGACGAACTCAATTTTCAGTGTGGCGCGCCGAGGGTGCTGGATGTGTGCAACGATAATTGCCGCAATCAGCTTGTCCTCTCGTGTGACCGCCAAGGCCATTGAGTGCCCCTCGATCAAATCGCGCCGAATATCATCGACGCTTAAATTTCTTTCAACACGTCGCACCGCTGGCTCAATCAGCGGCTTGATGTGCGGCCAGAGATACTCAACGCGCTTGTGCGGCACGAAAACCACCTCAATAGCTGACCCAAGTGTATCACTGGCGGCCTCGCCTGTCACCATCACCCATGCAGCCTTGTTATTAGGATCGTGGAGGCAGGCGCGGCGGGAGCGAACGCAGTCGCCGCCGAGGCGTCAAGTAGCCCGCTCGTGCTGTCCAAGGCCCACATGGCCTCCAGATAGTCGCCCGCCGACACGTCGAATATACTGGATCGGCTGACGACCAGCGTCGCGCCGTTCTGGTGCAAGGCGTTTTTCATAGAAGCGCCCGCGACGTCAACGCCGTTGATGCGGGGCCAGAACCAAAAGCTCACAGTGCTGCTGGACGTGCTGGCAATCTGTGCGGAGAACGACACCATGTACTGCCCGGCCTCCCCAAACACCAAGCGAGACGCGGGCGTGCCGTTCGTGATGCCGTCGGCGGTCTGCGCAGTGTACGTCAGGGCGTAAGCTGTGTTTGCGCTGGCCGCTGTCTGGTCCGTCAGGACGTGCCCAGCGTACTGACCGTCGCTCAAGACGATCTGGCGGAACTCTCCGTTCTTCGAGATTACGGGATACTCGTTGACGTTGTCCCACAACAGGATGCCATTTTCGGCGGCTGTTTCGTTGCCCGTCTTAAATTGTAGCGTTGGGATGGCACGCGACAAGTACGCAGAGAGCTGCCGCGCCCACACTTTCCAGTCAGTGCCTTGAGGAGGTGGCGCAACAGACGTCATCGCTTACCACCCGGCTTGGCCTCAAAGCGGAACTTCCCGACGCGCCACGCTGAGGGCGTGTTGCCCGTGACCTTCATCCGCACCTGACGGCCCTGCAAGCGCACGCTGGTGGGCTGTGTCAGGGTGTAGGGGCCGTGCGACGTCTCTGTGGATGTCGGGTACAGGCGCGTCTTAAACGTCGTCGTGACGTCGCCCAGATTAAGCTCGTCCGGGATCAGGCTGGTCACGACGGCCAAGTTCTCACCCGCGCCGATCTTGAACGGGCCGCTTTCCGCGTAGACCTCGCCGCCGTCGTAGTTGAAGCCCGTCTCGTGGTTGTAGATTGACCCGTCTGGATCGCCCCACACGGGCGTTTTGAACACGCCGCGATCAAAGCCCGAAGTGCGCGCCAGTGCGCCCATAGACCAGTGGCCCTCTTTGTAATCAAACACCACGTAGCGGTCGATCTCCAAACTGTTAGCGGAAGGGTAGTAGAACCACACTTCGCCATTCGGCCCGTTGGACACGGCCCAGCACTTGCTGATCTGTGCGGGGTTAAGGTCGCTGAACACTTTGTCATGCACGTCACACTGTATCTCACGCACAGACGAGCCGTCGTATGTAAAGAAGCCCGCGCTGGACATCCAGAATGCGCCCGCAGGCGTGTCCACCACGGCCTTGCGCGCGATCAGCCCGCAGGCCGACGACACGCGCTCAAACTGGTGGATAAAACTGCCCCCCACATATGTGGATCGGTGGGCGTCTTGGTCCGTCAGGATCAGCGTCTGACCCGCTGTGCGGATGCCCGCCATGATCTGGCCGCCCGTTTGCAGGTCAATGTCCCCCGCCTGATTTGTGCTGGCCGCAGCCCATACGGTGTTGTCCTCGAAGTCGCACCAAGCGATCCGGCGTGGATTTCCCGATGCACCGAGCGCAAAGATAAAGCGGTCCTCCGTCACGACGAGGCCGAGGCAGTCGGTGGGCGCGTTGGCGATCACCGCCGCGGCGCTGCCCGTGCCAAGCTGCCATTCCCAGAGCTTCCCGTCAGACGGGTTGCAGGCCACCAAATACTGCCCAAAATTCTGCAAGGACCAGCTTGTCGCCTCGGAATATTGCCCGGACGCTTGAATTGCCTGCCCGTAGAAGCCCAGACCATAAAAGCCGCCGCCGTAGCCCGTGTTGACCGTGGCGTCCTCGGTGCCCGCTGTCAGCGTAGCCGGCGTAATGTCGTAGGTCGTGCCGCCGCCTGTCGTGGCGTACAGCTTATTGTACGTGCCCGCAGCGATCCAGCGCGTGCCGCCGTTTGCCTCCCAGCCCAGCATACCGCGCGGGGCGGCGTTATAAGGCGCAGAGCCGATACGGTCTACCCAGCCGCCCACGGGGCGCAGGCTGCCGTCGCGCCAACGCACAAGGCTGCCGTCACGCCAGCGGCCCTCGCTCTCAAGGTCTGTGCCGTGGAAGCGAAAGCCGGGGGGAGGTGCGATTTGAACAAGTGGCATGGTCTACGTTACCTCTAAAGTAAAAGTGCCCGCCGTGGCGTATGTGTGTGTGGTGCCGTCAATAACCAGCGACACGTAGCCACCCGCCCCGTCGCCACCGCTGTATTGCCCCACGCCCAAAGCCTTCGCGCCGACAGTTATTGTTAGGGTTGTTCCATAAGGGATGACCGCCGTTCCTGCCTGCTGTGTTGCGGCATTGCCGCCGCCGCCAGAGCAGCCGCCGGAGTCGAAAGTGCTTCCATCGTCACCGCCACCACCTGCACCGCCTGCGCCATAGCTTGTGGCGGGGGCGTCATATCCGGGAGTGTTCAGTGGGGTCACGCCACCACCTGCACCGTACACAGACGCCGCGCCCGCAAAGCCTGTAGCGCCCCGCGCGCCCTCACAGTTCTCGCCGCCCGTAGCACCCGCAGATGTAACGGTCCCCGTGGGGAAGTCGACGCTGCTCAGGCCGCCAGAGGCTCCGTACGTGCCTCTGTATTCTTCGCCCTTGTCTGCCCGCCCAAAACCACCCGCGCCGCCTGCGCCAATTATTTCGTAAGAAACAGGCGCAGCCGTAGGTTTAATAAATGGCATCAGAGACATTACTGGAGCGCCTCTACGGAAACCGAAGTAAAACTACCAACCTTGGTGATGTAGATAAAGAAGTCGTCTCCGTTGGTTGTTGTAAGTAGGGACGTGCCCACGGTTTTATTAAAGCCCGAAAATGTGACAGCGCCAGCGGAAGCGTCGTTAGTTATTTGGATAATCAACGTGTAACTGCCAGTCGCGGTGGGCGCGGCCAAAGTAAACGCGCCGCCATTGACTGCCGTCTTGAAGTTGCCGCCAACCGGTGTTGGGGTGTACGTGCCTGACGTTTTTGTGCCGTCGCCCGTCGGCGTAGCAGTGTAGCCCGCCGTCAAGTTGTCGTCGGTGTCGGCTTTTAGGATTTCAGCGTCTACGGCTTCTTTCCCGTCAAGCTGCGTTTGAATAGCGCTGGTCACACCGGTAACGTAGTTTAACTCGACCGTGGTCGCTGTAGCACCGTCCAGCAGGTTAAGCTCGGCGGTGTCCGCTGTAATTCCATCCAGCACCGCCAGCTCGGCACTGTCCAGCGATCCGAGGAACGTGGATAGGTCGGCCCAGTTCTGGTTGAGCGTGGTCCCCCATGTGCTTTCACTTCCGCCGACCACCGGGGCTGAATAGGTAAAAACTGCCATTTTATTTCTCCGTCCATGTCGTCGCGGTGTCTGCCGCTGGTGTCCAAGTGCCTGACGCTATTGCCGCAGGCACCCAATTCTCAGGTGTTGCGCTTGCAGGCGTCCAATTTTCGGCGCTCGCCGCTATTTCGGTCCAGACTTCCGCTGTCGGCGCGTCTGGCTCCCACTTTAGGCGGGCGTTCGCGGCCATTATAGCAGATACTGACGTAAACGCGATAGCCTTACGCCGGCGCTGCGAGTTCAGAACCATTGTGAGGTTGGCAGATGCCTGCGCGCTTGCGTTGCTGATAATTGCCGTGTCGGCTGTTATGGCCAGCGCGCACGCCGCCGAGGCGTCAACCTGCCGCTCACGGATAACGTCCGCAGAGGCTGTCGCAGCACACGCTGCGGTGGCGGGCACCTCGCGCACACGTTCAACGCTGGCCGCTACTGTTGCTGCCGCCGCTGTGGAAGCGTCTGCGCTTATTAAAAGAGCCGCTGCGGCTGCTGTGGTCAGTGTGGCGTTTACCTGCGCCGCTGCGATCTTGGCGTCACCCTCTGCGTAACCCTCCAACCAATACTCTGGGACGACGTAATACGGGAGGCTCACTGGTCACACCCCGCGTCAAGGGCGGCGATCAGCGCAGCGCCCGTCCGGACGCTCACGTCGCCACCATCTTCGATCAGCGCCGCCGTAAGGCTATCACGCAGCGACACAGTGCCGTCACAGATCGCGTTCGGACTGCTCACGGGCGCGCAACCAAGCGCGGGAAGCATCAGCGTCGCCGCCACTGTCCACGGCGTCCATCCGCTTACGGGTTTCAACGTACTCATTTAATTCCCTTTCATGTTCTGCTTCGGCCTCTGCGGACCGTCCGCGCCAATAAGCCGCGCCAAGCGCGACAACGATAGCTCCAGCGGCGTACAACCAAATCTTAA
>ERZ1046568.2123-NODE-2123-length-13302-cov-5.970786_pt1 | contig 13302 bp, 10 predicted proteins | sample MGYA00383092_ERZ1046568 | MGnify/ENA primary metagenome ERZ1046568 (study PRJEB29581, sample SAMEA5548362) | metagenome | biome: marine; feature: coastal; material: water | depth 1 m | study: Short-term variability in the microbial, nano- and picoplankton... | reverse complement strand
ACAAATGTTGGTTAAAATTGGGCTGCTAAGTTCGGAAGATCTCACAGCGATTGAAGTGGTGCTTGATGCGCTTCAATCACAGATTAGCGAAGGCACCTTTGTGATTGATGCCCAGTTTGAGGACATCCATTCAAAACTTGAATTTGAGCTCACCAAAGCGTTGGGGGATGCGGGTAAGAAAATCCATACCGCGCGCTCCAGAAATGATCAAGTTTTGGTGGCCTTACAATTGTATTACAAGGCCAATTTAGGGTTGATTCAACATAAAACCAAAACGTTTTTTGAAACTTTAATTGCTTTAGCAGACACGTATAAATCAGCCTTATTGCCTGGTTATACGCATTTGCAAGTGGCCATGCCCTCATCTTTTGGATTGTGGTTTTCGGCTTATGCCGAATCGCTTATCGATGATGTCTATGTGTTGCAAGCCGCTCAAAAAGTGGTCGATCAAAATCCGTTAGGGTCGGCAGCAGGTTATGGGAGTTCGTTTCCAATAGATAGAGAGTTCACGACCAAAGCCCTTGGTTTTAAAACGCTCAAATACAATGTGGTCGCGGCACAAATGAGTCGTGGAAAAAATGAACGCATTATCGCATCTGGGTTGGGAAATTTAGCCAATACGCTTGGTAAAATGGCGATGGATATTTGTTTGTATATGAGTCAAAATTTTGATTTTATTGGGTTTCCAGAAGCATTGACAACGGGAAGTAGTATCATGCCTCACAAGAAAAATCCCGATGTTTTTGAATTGATTCGAGGGAAGTGTAACAAACTCCAGAGTTTAGAAACGGAGATGCTTTTGATTACCAATAATTTGCCGAGTGGCTACCACCGCGATTTTCAGTTATTAAAAGAAAATATGATTCAGAGTTTTGAAGAGTTGGAAGCGATTTTGGATATTTTTAATTATGCCATTCAGCAAATACAAGTGAAAAAAATTGATTTGAAAGATCCTAAGTACCAATACTTATTCACCGTGGACAGCATTAATACCTTGGTGATGCAAGGGGCCTCGTTTAGAGAAGCCTACCAGATTATTGGCGCACAAGTACAGGAAGGAACTTATAAATCTGATACTAGCATTCCACACACCCATTTAGGGAGTATTCACAATTTGGCATTGGATGAAATTAGTGCTAAATATCCTGTGTAGCAGTCGTGGGTTTTTTGTATAAATGCCAGGTTTTTGACTGTCTGTGTCAAATAAATAAGACTGTCTTAAAACAAATACAACTGTCATTATGAATTTAATTAAGAATCTCGAATGATTGAAAATCAATTGTTATGAGAAGCTGAAACGAACTTGTCTACCGATAGGCTGGTTCTGCTTGACAAGGAAAAGATCCTTATGTTGTAGCTAGCAGTTGCTAATTCCTTTTTAATTTTATTGGATTCTGTCGAGTATCAAAAATGTCAACTATTTTTATAGTCTCAATCTCCTCATTTAAAGCGTAAATTATTTTGTAATTAGTTACTATTAGACGTCTATAATTTTGTTTTCTACCTTCTAAAAGTTCCTCTTTATCTCCAATTAAAGGGTTTTTAATAAGCACTTCGACATTATCTCGGATTTTAAACATTATACTATGAGCAACTTTTTTATTAACTTTTTTTGCATAGTAGTTAAATATCTCATCAAGTTGGTATTCTGCAAAATTTGACCAAATTATTGTGTAATTCATTAGCTGTATTTTGCAAAAACTTCATCGTGGATTTTAACTTTCCCAGTTTCAAAATCTTTTTCTGATTTGTCAATACGGTTATTCAATTCATCTATATTCATCGGATGAAAATCATCTTTATTTCCGGATTTCAGAATGCTTTCAAAAAGAGAAATCATTTCCTCACTTTGCAGTTTTAAAAATGCTTGTACAAATTCTATTTTTCGTGTTTGTATGTCCATACTTACAAATTTACAAAATTAATTTTTTATAACATTTTAATTACCCAAATCACAACTCCTTCGTGAGTGACTTGACAATCTTATTATCGGCTAAAAACGCTTTTAAAATCACTTTTAGGGCAGTGTAGGTTGGCACGGCCAAAATCATTCCGGTAACGCCAAAAAGAATCCCGCCGATGATGATGGTTAGGAATATTTCGAGGGGGTGCGACTTCACACTTTTCGAAAAAATAATGGGCTGACTTACAAAATTATCGATGAGTTGTGCAAAAATATATCCGATTAACACATAGGTGGCCTTCGGCAGAATTTCAGTTTGAAAATCCAATCCGAGATTGCTGCTCATTGTTAAAAATAGCAGTAAAAAACAACCAATGATGGGCCCCACGTAGGGGATGAGATTTAAGAGGGCGCATAAAAAAGCAATGACAACGCTGTTTTCGATTCCAAAAATCATTAAAATAACTGAGTAGATAATAAACAAGATGGTAATTTGAAACACCAGTCCAATAAAGTAGCGCGATAACAAATGCTTGATGGTTCCTAAGGATTTTCTCAACTTGGTCTCATTCTTTTTGTCGGTTAATACATAGATTGAGTTTTCCATGATTTGAGTGTCTTTCATCAAGAAAAAGGTGATGAATGCCACAGAAAACAATCCGATGCTAAATGTTCCAATCGTTCCAACGATTTCATTTAAAAAGTTAGGGATGACGTCGATTCTATCAAACAAATCGGACTGTTTAATTTCGTCTAGGACATCAATGCCATGCGATAAAAAAAATGCATTACTCTGGTTTATTAAATCCTGTACCGTTTGTTGGAGTTTTTCCATATTTAATAGGGAAAGATTTTCGCCTTGTTTCACAACCAATGGAATGAAAAGACTGATGAGTCCCATGAATATTAAAAAGAATACTGCCATGGTAGCGACGACTGCCAATGCATTTGGAAATTTTAATTTCTGTTTTAAAAATAGGTTAATCGGTCTGCCTACAAGGGCAATCACAGAGGCGATGGCAATATAGACCAGCACCGACTGAATTTTATATAAAAACAACAGGAGTAAAAGAATACCGACTACGATCGCAATGGTTTTTAAAACGCCTTTAGTAATGGAACTTGAAGTCATTAATTTTAAAATTTTGTATAAATGTAGCGAAAATTTAAAAACTAATCACTAATTCCTGCTTCACTTTGTGAGTCACTTTTAGAGAGTCATTATACGCGATTCAGTGTGGTGTTAATGAGTATGAACCTTAATTTGCCATGATTATTTTATTTTAAGACTATACGCTAGTGGGGTTACGCCTATTAGTTTTTTAAAGACTCTAAAAAATGTTTGATGGGAATTATAGCCACACTCTTTGGATAGCGAATTGATCGTATGCTTCTCCAGATAGCCATTATCAATTCGTGTCGTAGCGTATTTAATTCTATAAAAATTTACAAACGAATTAAAGTTTCCGAACTCCGAATGTTTTAAAATTTCTCTAATTTGTGGTTCATTTAAGTTAGTATGAAAGACCATTTTACTTAAAGAAAAATTAGGATCCAAAAACAATAGTTTTGAGACTAAAATCGTTTTTAAATACCCGTAATTTTCATGTTCTTGTTTATTTAACTTGAGTTCTTGTTTTGAGTGTGAAAGCTTGGGTAAATAGCTTAAAGTTTTTGGGCTAAAGGTTAAAAACAAAAATTCAGATAAATATAATACTTGAATGATGTTACTAAAGAATTCGTTCATAACTCTGCCTTTGAGTAGCACGGCAATAATGATACTAAGTGATAAATTTAGGGTAATAACGCTCCAATACATTATAAACCAGTTCCTAAAAAGTATGATTTTTGTAGTCTTAATTTCTAGTTTTTTATATCCATCTAAAAATCTTTTTAAAATAATCAACATTGTAATGAGACTAAAGATCACAAATGAAATGGCATAGTCTCTATAGTATAAGGTTAAAGTCCCATTTTCTATATAGCTGAAATTTCGATCATAAAATTTTGGTTCTAAAAATCGAAACCCAAAGTGATTCAAAACGAAAAGCACAAATATAATTAAACAAAAAGTGGCAAGGGTTTTAGGAAACCTAGATTTATTTCTAAATATGGTTTCAGCAAAAAGATATAGATATAACAGACCTAGGTATTTAATTAGAAGTGTTGTTTCTATGGGGAATGGCAAGAAATTCCCAAGTGATAACAATCCTAAAAAATTTATAACAAGGTTAAATATGATGTGTGCCACAAAATAGGAGAGGTAGCCCTTATTCTGTTTCGTCTTTGAATTTCTTAGGTGTATAACTAAAACAATCAAAAAAACCATTAGTAACAATGAAATTGTAACTTTCATTTATTGTTTAATATTTTTACTGTAAAGATAAACAAATCTATCTCAATATTTTTTTTTATGCGCACATATTCTATTTTTTGAGACTATTTGATTGGGAGTATTGGAAAATCAACTCGGAAAAAATTTAATTTTACATACTAATATTTAACCAATTTAACTTAAGATGAAAAAACTACTACTATTGTTATTGCTTCCTTTGTTGTCATTTTCACAACAGAAAATTACCAAGGTTACTTTTAATCAAGGCGATGAACTGAGATTGGGTGCTGAGCCTGAAGAATTGATTCGAATATCCGTTCACACGACTGAAGCGATTGCGAATGCAAACATCCTTATATCGAATGCTGGTTGGGGTTACGGACTAGAATCTGAACCAATGAGTTCAGAATCAACGACGGAATTTTATTATGATTACGTTATTCCTGCGGACAGTTCGCTGACCAATGGGGCACTGAATATTTCGTTTATAGTGGACGAATTAGAGGTTTACAACGTAAAATTTGCGGTTGCTGATGATCGTCAACCGGAAGGTCAGGGAAATTCATTCAGACCCTATGAAATTACTTCAGTCGCTAATTTGAGTTGGGTTTTTGACAGCCATCCTAGCAACACAGGCGCTAATTTCGAACAGACACAGGATTTGGATTTACAGGGCTATAATTGGATGAGTAAAACAGACTTTAATTACCCAAATTTTGGTCAAAGTAGTACAACTCTAAACTACTTTAATTATAATGGTGGTGGGTATTCTCTTAAAAATATTAGCATTGTTTCAGAGGGTAAATACGAAAACATTGGATTGTTTGGGGCTATTAATTACGGATCTGTAAGGGATCTTACGATTGATAATATGAGCTTAAGTATCTATGATATCGGCGACCAGTATTTAAGACAGATTGGTTTGATTGCAGGTTCAATACAATACGGGTATTTGATCAACGTTTTGGTTAAAAATTCTGAGCTTACTATTGTTTCCAAAAACTATGTCAATTATGTAGGTGCTGCAATAGGTGTAGTCCAATATTCAAATCTTACCAAGAATGCCACTTCTGAGAACAATACGATAAGTATATCACCTACTCCAGGTGCTACCAATCACTATTTCAACTATATTGGTGGGTTATTTGGTCAAATGAATTATCAATCTCAGCCGAACTCTTTGAGTAAGTTTTATTCTAAAAACAACACGATTACGCTTTCTAATTATGGTAGTTACGTTGGCGGTTTAATTGGAGGTATGCAAAATATATTCTCGGGTCAGACCGAGACCAACAATAATGAATACTTGACCCTTTCAGAATTCCATACAGACAACATTTCAATTACGATTACAGATAACGTTATCAATAGTAATGGGGGTGCCCAAAGCTCTGCTTATATCGGCGGTCTTTTTGGGATGTTTAACACGGGTTCAAATTATACCGACAAGAGTTATTCAGAACTTTTAAAGTCTTCATCCACGGGTTCGATTACTGTAAGAAGGGGTCGATACATTGGAGGTCTTGTAGGAGATGCAAATGCTCGAATTTCGGATGTCTATTCAAAAGTAGCTATAAACATTGATTTAGGTGATTATACAGATTGGCAAAACGCAAGTGGTGGTTCGACTTGGTATCACTATACTCTGAACAATGATTATCAGAGGATCGGTGGTTTAATCGGGAACTTACATTACAGAGGCAAGTCCTTAAGCAATAGTTATTCAGCGTCTAGCATTGAGTTGATTGGCACGAATTTCACGGATGCGCTTCTTTATGAGGATTATACAGGAGATGGCGAATTGGACCAGCCCAGACGATGGGGTGCATTAACAGGGGATACTTCAAATAATGAATCAGAGGTATTTGTAGCGGACAATGTGTTTTACGATACCGACTTGGTGTCATTAGACGCCGTAGGGCCTAGTGATTACACGGATAGCAATCCACGACTTGCGCTAGTCAATGCTGCTGGTAAAACCACTACAGAGCTAAAACAAATTTCTAATTTGATGAAAAAAGGATGGGATTTTGTCATAGAAATTTCTAATGGAACGGATGATATTTGGGATATTAACAATGCCGTTACCGATACTGCGGTTAATGATGGTTATCCTTTCTTTAGCCATGAGATTGATAACGGACCGTTGGCAATCATGCCTATTATATTGAGTCCATCTTCTGATTTTAGTACAGGTTTAGCCGTGTCCACGCGCCAAGTGATCGCAACGTCTGCCGTTGGTGGTACGAGCACGATTTCGGCAACTTCGTCTAACAGTGATATTGTAAGTGTTGCTGTTGAGAACACAGTGACAGATGGCAATGTTACAACATCTGATTTGGTGTTTACGTATAATGGAATTGAAGGCACCACAGGCAGTGCGCTCATTACGGTTACAGGCGAAAATCCGAATACAGAAACGGGAGAGATGGAGTTTAGTTATATACAGGATAAGGAAGCTCCTATGATTGAATCGATTCGATTTTATAATGGAACTCAGATGCGTTTGGGTGGCAAAACAGGTGAAAACATTCGTATTGAAGTACTTTTGTCAGAAAGTGCCGGTAAAAGCAATACAATAGGACTCACAGGTTGGGGCCCCGATGTGACTGCTGACATGTCATTAGATTTAGAAAACGATAAAAAACTCTATTATAATTTTTCAATTCCAGAAGACGCCACCCAAACAGAAGCCAAGGTCACGGTTTCTATAAACGCATCTGATGTTTCTAACAATCTATCTACCGGCGTTGGTAATTTTGTAGTTGCCGATGTCCGCCAACCGGAAGGGCAAGGAAATGAATTTAATCCTTATGAGGTTTCTTCGGTCGCTAATTTGAGTTGGGTTTTTGACAGCCATCCTAGCAACACAGGCGCTAGTTTTGAACAGACACAGGATTTGGATTTACAGGGCTATAATTGGATGAGTAAAACAGACTTTAATTACCCAAATTTTGGTCAAAGTAGTACAACTCTAAACTACTTTAATTATAATGGTGGTGGGTATTCTCTTAAAAATATTAGCATTGTTTCAGAGGGTAAATACGAAAACATTGGATTGTTTGGGGCTATTAATTACGGATCTGTAAGGGATCTTACGATTGATAATATGAGCTTAAGTATCTATGATATCGGCGACCAGTATTTAAGACAGATTGGTTTGATTGCAGGTTCAATACAATACGGGTATTTGATCAACGTTTTGGTTAAAAATTCTGAGCTTACTATTGTTTCCAAAAACTATGTCAATTATGTAGGTGCTGCAATAGGTGTAGTCCAATATTCAAATCTTACCAAGAATGCCACTTCTGAGAACAATACGATAAGTATATCACCTACTCCAGGTGCTACCAATCACTATTTCAACTATATTGGTGGGTTATTTGGTCAAATGAATTATCAATCTCAGCCGAACTCTTTGAGTAAGTTTTATTCTAAAAACAACACGATTACGCTTTCTAATTATGGTAGTTACGTTGGCGGTTTAATTGGAGGTATGCAAAATATATTCTCGGGTCAGACCGAGACCAACAATAATGAATACTTGACCCTTTCAGAATTCCATACAGACAACATTTCAATTACGATTACAGATAACGTTATCAATAGTAATGGGGGTGCCCAAAGCTCTGCTTATATCGGCGGTCTTTTTGGGATGTTTAACACGGGTTCAAATTATACCGACAAGAGTTATTCAGAACTTTTAAAGTCTTCATCCACGGGTTCGATTACTGTAAGAAGGGGTCGATACATTGGAGGTCTTGTAGGAGATGCAAATGCTCGAATTTCGGATGTCTATTCAAAAGTAGCTATAAACATTGATTTAGGTGATTATACAGATTGGCAAAACGCAAGTGGTGGTTCGACTTGGTATCACTATACTCTGAACAATGATTATCAGAGGATCGGTGGTTTAATCGGGAACTTACATTACAGAGGCAAGTCCTTAAGCAATAGTTATTCAGCGTCTAGCATTGAGTTGATTGGCACGAATTTCACGGATGCGCTTCTTTATGAGGATTATACAGGAGATGGCGAATTGGACCAGCCCAGACGATGGGGTGCATTAACAGGGGATACTTCAAATAATGAATCAGAGGTATTTGTAGCGGACAATGTGTTTTACGATACCGACTTGGTGTCATTAGACGCCGTAGGGCCTAGTGATTACACGGATAGCAATCCACGACTTGCGCTAGTCAATGCGGTTGGTAAAACCACTACAGAGATGACAGTATCCACAATTTATGAAGCTGCATTATGGGACATAAGCACCAATATTTCTTCGTCAACCATTTGGGGAATTAACGCTGAACTAAACGGAGGATATCCTTATTTTAATGATATTATTGATTCTTATTTTGTACCAATAATTACACTTATCGGAGATGCAAATGTATATTTATTACTAGATGAAACTTATACAGAAGAAGGCGCGACCGCAGTTGATTATACTGGAGTTGATATAACAGCTGATATTGTTACTGACAACACCAACGTGATTACTTCTGTTGAAGGTGTTTATAATGTTACTTATAATGTTACTGACAGCGCAGGAAATGTTGCTGAACAAGTTATTAGAAGAGTGTATGTAAAACCAGCATCGTTTTACAAGCCAGTAATTAATCTATTAGGAAGTAATCCTTTACAATTAGATATTAATGTAGATTTTAATGATCCAGGTGCGATTGCAACTAACTATCTAGGAGCTTACATATCAGACGCTATTGTAGTGACGGGAACATTGGATACAACAACAGTAGGAACGTATGCACTGTATTATAATGTAACCGATGCAGAAGGTAACATTGCAGATCAGGTTATTAGAACCGTTTCAGTGGTTGATAATACGGTTTATGTGCGTCCAGAAATTACATTAGTTGGTGCTGCAGAAGTATACCTTCTCGTAGGTACTGACTATGTTGAAGAAAATGCAACTGCTGAAGATTCAGAAGGTGTTGATTTAACATCTGCTATTGTGATCGACGCCACGAACGTTGATACTTCTGTTGAAGGGGACTATACAGTCACCTACGATGTCACTGATGCGAATGGAACAGAAGCGATTCAAGTTGAAAGAATAGTATATGTAAGACCACAAGCTTTCTTTATTCCAACTCTAGTCCTTAACGGAGCTGCTGAGATGACTTTAGAAATTGGTACTGAGTACGTGGAACTAGGAGCCGTAGCCACGGATTATCTTGGGAATGATATTTCTGGATCCATAGTGCTTACAGGGTCTGTAGATACATCAATTGAAGATATTTATCCTCTTTATTACAATGTTACAGATGCAGAAGGAAATGCAGCCATTCAGGTCTCTAGAACGGTCAATGTCATTCCTACTCTAGGATTGGATGATTTGAGTAAGATGGAGAATGTAAAACTCTATCCAAATCCAACTTTTGACATGGTTTATGTGAAGATAGACAACCTAAAACGCCTGGAAGTTTATGATATAAATAGCAGAAAGTTATTTGAATCTACTGAGCGTCAAATAAGCTTGTCATCGTATCAAACAGGAGTTTATTTTGTTAAAGTCATTAACAATAAAAATAATTCTAGAATGTTTAAGATTGTACTAAAGTAAATCATACTTAAATTTTATTAAAAAAAGGTCTACAATTGTGGACCTTTTTTTGTTTTAAAATACATTCAAATTACAGAAGCTTTAGTTGTGGAATCCGCTTTTTTAGATACAGATTATCATGTTGGTTTTGTAACTTACTAAAACGGGCAAGAGGTCTCATATTTTATAAAGATCAAGGCCATGCTTTTTTTGCTAAAAAACCAATTAAATACTTTGTAGATACAACTCATGAAATTGATAAATTTCTAACCTCATTAGGATATCTGTCCGGTGAATCCACAATAAATGATCAATATTTTAAACTAAATAAAAACAATTAAACAAAACAATTATGAAAAAATCAATCCTTCTTTTTACGTTCTTAATCACATTCTCCTACATTAATTCACAAGAGAATAAATTTGCTACGAAACGAGCGGCCAATGCTGTTTCGGTTATTTCTTCTGAAATGGATTTGACAGAGAGTCAGGCTCAATTTGTTCAGGAAACGCTGTATGCTAAATATTCAGAAAATTCATTGAAAATTAAAGGAAAAAATTTACCTGCAGCTGCTAAAAAAGAAATATTCAAAAAAGGAGCCGCAACGGCTAAAAAACGACTTCTCGAAAAATTCTCAAAAGAAGACGTATTAAAAATTAATAAATTAGAAAAACAAAGCATTAAAAAAAAGTAAAACTATTAGGGTTTTAAAAAATGCTGATTTACTGTTTAGTAAAAAATTGGGTAAACTTTAAGCCTGAAACGGTCTCTATTTTTTCAGTTCAACGATCACTTCATTTTTGCGATTAAAAACTTCGTATGGGGCATTATATCCTAAAAAGTAAAAACGGTTTGTATAGGATAGGCCAAGCTTGTCTAAGGCAGCTATCAATTTTTGTTTATACGTTTCAATTTTCGCATCATTCGCCCAGCCCTTAAATTGAATGGCTGCAACCGTTTTTGCAGGCTCAGTTCTCAATTTTATTTGAGATTGGTTGGGTTGAGGGAGTGTTTCTTTGTCAAATTTCTTTGGAACCATAAATAACATTGTCATTGAGTCTTCTAATGTCATAGCCACGGGTGAGGTCATCGCTATTTTTTCGTTTCGATCATTATCACCAAAAATATAGCCTGCCAAAATAGAGAACCCTTTACTTGATGCCTTTTTATATGTTTTAGTAGATAGTTTGACAGAAGTAAATAAAGTGGACTCGTAACGCCGTATTTCAAATTGGTCATATGTTTTAGTGACTTCATAAGGGTACGTTTCAATGTTCCATTGGCTTCTTATGGCAAAAAGTTGTATAATGATAAAAGCGATGAGTAAAACTCCAAGGAATATAGATGTAATTTTCATTTTATAGTTTAGTGATTCGTTTGTTAAATTTAGTCAAATTAGATATCATTAGCCTAAAGTCGCTCACGCTAGCGGGGGAGTGCCTTTGAAGATTTTGACTTGAGGGTATTAATCTCATCTAAATGTATAAAAAAATCATGAACCTCAAAAGAGTTACGTGATTTTAACCCTATAATTTTTACATGGCTCTACGCGTGCTTTTTTATTTTTCATACAGGCCGAGCAGAAGAGTTTGGCGCTAGTTGTGGGAATCTCAAAAAAGAATTAATACGTGGCTCAAAGTCAGAAACTTTGCACAGCGGGATTAAGTCGTAAGTAAAACCTAAAAATAATGAAACAAAATCGCTTAATTATAAAATTATGCCTGGCATACTAGTGTCAAAAAATTATTAAGAAAAGAGTTGTTTTTTAGCTCAGTTCTTTGTTGGCAATACGTGCTTTGTTTCACAATTCCGAAAACTGATAACACAGTTGTATTTATTTTATTTCGACCTGTATTTAATTTCAATTTCACGCTCTAAAATTATTTCATCCTCTAAATTTATTCTAATTATCATAACGCCTTCAGGTACAATAACTTTTCTGAATTTTCTTTTATTCCAAGTGTTATGAGTTTTCTTTTTAGGCTTAAATTTATATTCACTTGATTGCGCTAGGTAATTTTCATTAGTATCAAGGAAGTCCATTGATGTCACATAACTTTTTTTCTCAAGATTAAACCATTTGACATATAAAGTGACTTTTTCTCCCTCTTTTACATAAATTTCTTTCAAATCATCTAATGGTACATTCTTTTCAGATAACCCAGAGCATACAATTAGTCTAGCTTTAATATTTTTCCCACCAGTTTGTCCATAGGTTGTTTTACAAGAAAACAGTATTGAAGTAAATAATAAGAATAGAATTTTTGTTTTCATTTTAGTTAGTGTTTTTTTATTTTTAATAAATATGTTTTTTTCAACCGTTCGAGTTCAGCATTATTGCCAAACGTCTCGGCTATGAGTAGTTGCGTGGTTTAGCGTTAAACTTTGCAAGTGCACACCAAGCTGAAAATCCTCGCGGATTTTCAGATGTAGGTGAGAACAAGCAATTACTTATAGCCATTGTTATGCACTGGCTTTATTCTTGTTTCTTATTCTCAAATCGAGATTCTATTAATTCCATTTGATTTACAATTTCAGTTGGTTTAGCACTTTCTTGTTTATGCTTGTCTTTTGCAAAGTAAATTGCTAATAGACCACAAATAAGTGTTACTCCAAATACAGCCCAAGTCAGATATTTTGACTTATCATCAGTAAAATTAGTGGCTATTATTGTAATCAAACAAGAGGCACTAGCACCTAAAAGTAAGTATCCAATTGTATGAAAACTGTTTATATCAATATTAACTTCTTTAATTTTTTCTTTTAAATACTCCCATTCTTTGACACCTATCGGATATGCTTGACCTTTTTGATGAGGGATTATTTCAAATTCTTGTGAAACGTTAAAATTACTTTGTTCTCCGCTCATTATTCCTCAGTTTTTTTAGGTTCAACTTTTGGCTTTTCTATTGCTCCCGATTGGATTGCATTAATCATAACTGAGTTACCGCAATTATTACAACTGACAGGAACAATAGGATAAATTGGGCCGAAAAAAATAATATATTAAGTGAAATATGAAAAACAAAAAATTAACGGTAGATGAAATTTATCAGGCCAATATAGAAGCCTTCAACACTAGAAGAAAGTTACCATACACAAAAAAAGAATACTCAGAAGCCGAGGGATGTACCGCCGATGCAATGAGATATTGGAATGAGTGCCTTCCAAATGCCGATCCGTATTCCAAAAAAGAATATTCAGAAGCCGAGGGGTGCACCGCCGATGCTATGAGGTATTGGAATTTAGTATTTCCAAACGCCGAACCGTTTTTAGAGTCCGAAATTATAGCAACTAACTCATGAATAAGCAGATGTTAAAGTGAGTATTTGAAAATGGACAGCAACGGCCGTTTCACTTTGCGGGATGGCATGTAGAAAGGCTAAAGTCGCACTATGTTGAGGCGGATTTAACTAAAATAAAAAACCCACACCTTTATGAGATGTGGGTTTTACTTCCGTATGATGGAAATAAACTTAAAGTATTTTATTTATC
>ERZ1046568.2121-NODE-2121-length-13310-cov-12.748774_pt1 | contig 13310 bp, 6 predicted proteins | sample MGYA00383092_ERZ1046568 | MGnify/ENA primary metagenome ERZ1046568 (study PRJEB29581, sample SAMEA5548362) | metagenome | biome: marine; feature: coastal; material: water | depth 1 m | study: Short-term variability in the microbial, nano- and picoplankton... | reverse complement strand
AAGATGATTATCTGCACCGTCATTATAGTTACCAGCAAAACCAATATCTACTGAGTCCGCTGTAGTATTGTTAGCCGCTAGATAGATTAATGCGTCTTCAACTTGTAGCGTATCAACGTTGATTGTTGTTTGTGAACCATTAACTACTAAGTCACCAGTAACAGTCAGATCATTACCGACTAATGTGTCACCAGTTGCGGCGTCTACTGTGAATGCCGCTGTTCCAACTTCGAAATCACCAGTTACATCAAGATCATGAGCGATAGTAGTTGTACCACCACCTTCTCCACCAGTACCGATATTTACTGCTGTTGCCGCACCGAATGCGTTAACTGTAGCCGCACCAGTATTAAGTAGATTAAATGTTGCTTGTGTTGTTGTTAGATCAGCGCCTTCTACATTTAAGTCGCCTGTGATATCTACATCACCACCGACATTTATATCACCACTGATACCTGCTCCACCAGTTACTACTAGTGATCCAGTTGTTGTGTTAGCTGATGCTGTATCTTGGAAAAGTCTAAGACTTACAAAATCCATCTCTGCGAGTTTGGCACTTGTATCTGTAGTAGTGTTATTCGCCGCACCGTAGAAATATAATGTGTCATCTGAAGCACTTGGTGTTGCTTCAGCAATAATGTATGTTAGACCGTCAACTGAACGTACACCACCGAGTGATGACCAGTTAGAGCCTGAGTAACCTTCGAACTGTGTGATTTCAGAGTTATATCTGATTGCACCTTGAACGTTAGCAGTAGAAGATTGTGCTGTATTACCAACTGGAATAACAAAAGCATTAGTTCCTACAGCTTGAACATAACCGTTACCATTTGGATTTAGATAAATGTTACCATCTGTATCTGTAGATGCTAAAGTGTTTCCGTTAAGTTGTAATTCATCAACGTCAAGTTGACCAGTAATGTCTGCATTACCAGTCAGTGTTAGTGTGCTGTTTGCACTCGCAAATGCTAGTTGATCTGTGGCACCAAATGTTGCGTCAACACCTACGTCTAAATCACCTATAGTAGCAATGTCGCCTGTTGCGGCTGTTACTGTAAAGTTACTTGCGCCTGTTGCACCAACTCTGAGATCACCATCTATACCTACTGCGTCATCAAATTCTACACCAGAAGAGAATGCTACAGGAGAGTTAAGATTGATTGTTCCTGCTGAACCAGCTACGATATCTAAATCAGTTGCCGCCGCCGCAAAAGTTGTGTTTGAGTTAATACCAATGCTGTTACCATCGATATGTACTTTATCAATTAGTAGTTGATCGATTGCATTGTTTGCGGCAGTGATGATAGCACTGTTCGCTACCAGAGTACCTGGTGCGTGATCTAGTTTTGTTGTAAAATATGTACCGCCAATTGGGTCTACTGATAACGCTAAACCTGTATTTGCGTCTACACCAGCACCAACATACAGTCTGAGACCGCCTGATGTCTGGTTGCTATCGCCAGCGTCATGCCATGAGTACGCTAATTCACCTGGCGATAGAGTTGTCGGCGCACCACTGCTGCCCGAGCGTTTGATCCTAATAATTGACATTAGAAATTGCCTCCGTTAATAATTGTATTTATATTGTCCATAAACCTTGTTGCTTCCCATTGGGCTGTTGTTCCGTTGTAGATCAAGACTGCACCGTCTTCTTGTCCGGAGGAATTAACGTCAAACAAATCGCCCATTTTTATCGTAGAAGCATTAAGTTGATAATTTGTTACAAGTAGCCTATTCTGTGGCGTTACCTTTGCTTTGATTTCGTTTGGCATTTTACACTCTCGTAATTCCTGGATTTACTGTTACGATTCCTTCTACGACACGGGTTTTAACACCGCCTCCGGAAGTAATCTCTACATCATACATGTAACGCCCTGGTTCAACGGTATCGGTTATAGAATTAGCTAATGTTAGACTAACCCTGCCGTTTGCGCCCCCTGTCCCTGCGTTGAAGGTATAAGCGGTAGTCGATGCGAAATTTTTTCTCATTTGAGCCGCCGCCGTGAACCCTAGAAGGTTGTACACGTTGCCTGCCGCATCTGTTAAGTCAATAACCGCCGAAAAGTCAGAGCCTTGATCCATAATTAAATTTGCTTTAATAGCCATGATTTTTCTCCAAATCTATACTATCTCTATTTATAAATACAAAGAACAGTAACATTTCCTACAAAGGGTAAAACATGCCAATTAAGTATCAAAAGTTTGGGCTACGTAGAGATAAGGATCTAAGCGACCTATCGTCTCCTAGAACTGCACTTGCTAATCTTTTAGATCAGACTGTGACAACAACATCTACGTTTAGCTTTATTCCTGAGGATTTAACCTCTTCTATAGATGGTCTTCGAAATACAACTATCACAGTAGAAGATATTCAAAAGACTAAGGGTACTGTTCGTGAATACACGAATGCAAGTAATGCGGCTGTTGCATTTCAGCCTCTTCAAACTATTGAAGATAACATACGTAACTTTAAAACTTATTTAGGTAATCCTCCTTATGCTGGCGGTGGTGACGGTATTGATGCATTGTTCGTTCCTAATGCGGCGATGGCGACAAGTAATGTTACTTGGTTAACCCTCAGCGAAAGCGATAAGAAAACTTTCACAGGTGCCCAGATATATGATACTACTTATACTGCCCCAAATAAGATCCAACCAGGATTAGAAGGTCCTTTTGACTTCTGGGATAACGGCATCTTTCTATTCGGTAGTAGATTATTTGATGGCGTTAAAGGTCGACCATTTACAGATACTTATGGATTAGTTCTGTGGGAAGGCTTTGTTGTTGGTGGTCAAAGATTTGACATGGACTTTACTGGTCTTCTTAAGATGGAAGTTGATGCTCAAAACGATGGTAACTGGACGTTTATTAAAAATATCTACAACGAAACGAGAGCAGATATTAATATTGCATCTGCATCATACGATGCTGGCTCAGATACATCTACACTCACATTGACAAACTCTGATGATCATATCTATATTAATATAGATGATAAGATGACAATTGATAGTGACGATGACTTATATTACGTAACGGGTATTAATGTTAGAAATGGTACGTTTACAGTAAACGGTGATGCTACTTTAAATAATAACCCTGGCGGTGGCGGAAGTACTAACACCTTTCCAACACCCGCTGACTTCTATTTTGAAATTGGTTCTAATCAAATTGTTAGAACTGGCGAAGGGTGTAAAGTTCCTAATGCCTCAACAGGCGGTCTAGTAAAAGTTAGAATTGCATTATACTTCCCAAACTATGGCGATGGTAGAAGATTCTCTGAAAAAAGATTTAGTGACTTTAACGAAGATGGAACAGATCGTATTCCATATTCAAACTTCTATAAACAAATTCCTACAGGTGATCCTGGCATCTATACGTATGAGTACTTTGATGAAAATAGACTATCTAAGAGAAAGAAGTTTATTTCACCTACAAACGTAGCAGGTTATACAGCTACGACTACTACCGCATTGCAAACAGGTAAAATGATATTTGCAAACTATGTTCCACCTGAGTTAACTAGTAGCAGATTTATCTCAAATGGTACTGCAACTCATCTTGGTGGTGGTAAGTACGTATGTGTAGGTAACTTTACTGTATCGCCTGGCGATTGGATTGTTATAGAAGGATTCATTAGTGGTGCTAGACGATATGCTAGTTTCGCTGTAACAGATACTACATCAGATATTGATGAAAATACAGAGTTCTACGTAGACGGTGATGAACACGCATCTTTCTTAAGTGGTGCTTCATTCACTGGTAATCAGTTTGTTCATGTGTATAAAGCACAAGGTTTGATAGGGTTTTTAAAACTAACTTCTACCTCTTCAACACAGTTCACTATGACAAATCTAGAAGGTACTAGATTGAGTGATGCGACAATGACAAACGATGTTCGCACCAATTACATGATGTCAGCATACGGTATCGCTATGGATGGCTCTGGTAATATATCATCTCCAACAAACGCATTTACACATTATAAGAAAATCGATAAAAATGGTGGAACGCTTACTATCTCTAACATTTATAGCGGACCCGGCGGAGATAGTTATACACCACCTGCATCAGGAACTTGGATAGCATCTGTATATTCTCATACAGGATTACAAGACTTATCTACTGAAGCATCTTGTGGCGGCACATTAGGTCAAGAAGTTGTTAGTTCAAATACTTCATCTGTCACGTTAGTAAGTGTAGACGGTGTTGCTGTAGGTCAATATGCACAGTTTGGTAACACTAGCGGAAACTTAACCTATACTAGTACTTACATTGCAGATGGTGTTCGTGTTCAAAGTATAAGCGGTAATATAGTAACCTTTGATTCAAGCATAACAGCAATTCCTCAAAATGCAACAGTGGTCTTTATTGAACCTGGCAATTGGACTACAAATACAGCAAAAGAATACTGTATTCTTCCTCTTAATACTGCGCCACCGTTTATTGGTACTGATGCTGGGTTAAGAACATCGTCAACATCAATTTCCCCACCTGATGCCGCTAACTTTCCAAACTTTGTTGCAGAAGGTTTAATATTCTCTGAAGCAGAGTTTACAGATGTTGTGTTAAGTAGTGCCACAGTTGCTTCTGGTGGAAACAAGTTAGACCTAACTGCAAATCCGCAGTATAGTAAAACTATTAATATTGGGTACGCAGGTACGACTTATAAGTTCTTAGTTGCTTAAGTCTTTACAAGCATAAAGAGTGTTGTCGATCCGTTATTAATTTTAATAGGAATCTTATGTGACCAATCGGTGATACCACCAGTGTCACCTGCGTCAAAAGACGTAGACCAACCACCTCTGAACTCAGGCTTAGTGCCAGATACTATCATTTTACCAATCTGTGCGCTATCCGCAGTCGTTACGAGCGCCGACTGACCAGATCCTCCAGTACTAAAATCGCTTACTGTAAGTACTTCAGCCCATGGGTTAGACGTATCACTGAATGCACGTTTAGCAGTTTCGCCTGTTTGAATGTATAGACCAGGTACTGTATCGTCTGTAATTACTTTACCCTGCGTATTTAGAATACGAATATTGCCTTCAAAAACTAAGTTCTTACTGTTAAATATAGAGTCTTCGTAAGTTCTGGGCACACCAGTCTTAGCAAACTCTAATGAAGCGATACTACTGTCTACTTCTGCGTAAACGCCAGCAACATTGAAATCATCGAATAGTGAGATATCACCTTCTTCATCACTCTGTCCAGCAAGAGCCTCATCGACAGATGGTATACGTGTCTCTTTAAGTAGTCTGATATTCAAAAACGTTATAATATCTTTTCTACGTAATCCTTTTAATGCACCAGCAAACCCTGCTGTTTGTGGAACGCCGTTAGAATCTTTTATTCTAAATGTGGTCAATGCGTCCGATTCAAATACTTCAAACTCTTTCTGTGCGCTGTCATACCCTAAAGTAGCGCCTACTCTTGCATCACGGTCAGTTGTGTTCTGATATGTTGTGATGATTAACTTAGTCCCATCTGAGTACGGCAAGTATCCAGTACCCGTGATAGTAATAGTACCATTACCTGATACAGAGTATGCAATCGCAGGAATCTCAGAGAAGTTACGTAAGTTATTAGCGAACAGAATCAGATCACCTTCAATACCAGTCTCAATTAAGTTACTAAGTATTCGGCGATCAGATGCGCCATCGTCCGACTCTGCGAAGTTTAACGATAAGTCAAATCCTTGTGCTTCTGCCATTTGTTATACCTTTATCATTAGAGTAGAATGTTCCAACCAAAGCTTCTCAGATTATTTAGAGTTGCTAGGGAGTCTTCGCTTAAATCTGTTTCGCCTACACCAGATGATTGACCTAGTAAATTAACAGTCACACCTCTTCTTGGTCTGAGTTGATAGTTCGCTAACATATCAGAGAGAATACTTTGTACATGAGGTACTTGTAAATCGTTACCACTGACATCAAAGTTTCTTATATATCTTGCTGTTGACATACTAGTTGATATATAACCAGTAAAGTTATTATTGTCAAGCTTTAAGTATTGTAATGCAGGACAGTTAGCAAAAGAAGGAATATCACCAGACAAAGAATTACCGTGAGCATAGAACAAATAGCAGTTACTAAGACTTTGTGTTGGCAGACCAAACTGAAAATCATTATTCTCAAGTCTGATATACCTAAAAGAACTATTGCTGAACGTAGGTATCTGTCCAGTAAACCTACACCCCTCTAGTCTTAGATATTGTAGATTAGTACTAAAAGAAAAGTTAGGTATTGTTCCTGTCAAGTTTGTGTTTCTCAGTAACAGGTAATAAAGATTTCGAGCCTGAGTCATATTAGGCAAGAAGCCAGAGATATTTCTATTATCGAAAGCGTAAAATCTATACATGTTAGTCGGTGTAAACACATCACTGTCGCTAACAGTTCCGTCATTTGATGCGCTGTATGCATAGCCTGTAGACCCAGAAGTGTTTCCGAAGAAGTTGTCGCCGTGATTTGACCAATTACCGCCTTGAATATAAACTGTACTTAGGTTAGAAGATCCGTTAAACTCTGAAGTACTTAGTCCACCACTGAAGTTAGTAAATCTTAAATCCAGATATGTTAGTGCAGGCTTGTTTGAAAATTCTCCACCTAAATTACCCGTAACATAGCTTCTATAAAAACCTACTGAACTTAGTTTTTCTAAAGCGCCTGTTGTTCCACCAGAGAACTTTCCAGTTATCGATGCCGCATTACCATAAACGTATTGATGGAAATAGCTTGTCAGATTAGTCATATTAGATACATCAATAATTGAAGATCCGCCACCAGTAATACTAATCGATCTCATAGAAGTCTGAGCATTTGGGAATGTCAAAGTTGAAACATCGTTTCCACCAGAATCTAAGTGCCCGTTGAGTCCTGTCCAGCTTAAACTTAAATTTTGTATTGTATTACTATTATGAAGAGCATATGGCAACTTATTGGAAGTGTGATAGCTACAATCGTAATTAACAATAGTGGTGACAAAATTGCCGTTGACAAAATTGCCGTTGACATCAGGAAATACAGTTCCGCTTGGTCTTCTGTAATTATATCTGTTATAGTAACCTCTCCAATATAAGTTTTTAAGGCTTGTCAGATACGAAAAGTCTATGCTATCACTTGTCAAGAAGGTTGCTTGAAGATTTAGTGTCTCAAGGTTTGTCATAGATCCTCCAGCACCATCACTGAAGAAATTTTGCAAAGTAGTATTAACACCAGCGGCGTTGGCTGTACCAAAAGTATTAACTCTTAGATTTAAATCTTTTAAGTTAGGTGTTAGAGCGCCATACAAAGCTGGTAGAGTTTCTAATCTATTAAAAGAAAAGTCTAGCGTCTCTACATTAGATAGACTTGCTTGAGGTAAGTCTGTCATGTTTATGCTTGACAGACGTAAGTATTTTACATAGTCTGGGTGAAAGTAAAATTCAATCTTACGTGTAAGTGTACGACCAGCTGGATCACGGAAAGTATAACCAGAGTTCAAACCTACAGAAGATGTACCTGTTGCGGCATCACCAGAATATGTATGTAAGAAATCGTTATGATTGTTTATATTTTCGATACGCCAAACAGGTGCAATTTGCTTATTACCATTATAAGTAACAGGCAACTCATCTACCGTATGATTAAATGATGCGTTACGAAACGTGCCGTAAGCGACAAGAGGAATATCTCTCATCACATAGAAATCTGTATCAGTGCCGTTTACATTAAACGTAACTGTGTCTGTTGCAACTTCCGCAGGGTATCTTTTTGATGCAGGTGGATATGTGGTAGCCAAGCTATCTAACTTAATCTTTCCACCTAAAATCTCTACATCACTGCCGTAAACAATTGGTGTGTTTGCGTCCACTGTACCAGTGCCGACAGATGACCAAGAAGAAATACGTGAAGTTGAAATATCGGCAGAACGTCTTAGATTTCTAGCATAATCATAAAACTTATATTTGATCGCACCTGCTCTTAGTTGATCGTTAACGTCTGCGTTGAACTCCATGTTGAGATCGAAGACACGGTTCGTAAAGTCTAGTCTGTTACCTGTTGTTAGTAGCTGTTCAATTCTACCACCAGAGCGACTAAGTGATCCAAGTTCTTTTTGAGCGTCTAATGTTAGATTAGATACAGTTCTAAACTCTGTACTAGTGATGCCTTCAGCGCCTCTAGAGATACCGTTTATGATATCTAAATCGTCTGGGTTCAACCCAAGATTAACTAACGCTTTATCATCATTGATGATATCGTTTAAAAAGAATCCTGTGTTTAATCCTCTGTAGATAGTAGCCATCTATTGTTCCTTTACAGTCACAGCTAATTCAACATCTCCACCAGCATTACCTGGTCCCACTGCGCTTGCAGAAAGATATATTGCTTTATTATTTAGAAGACCTCTAGTCAATCCTTTTCTGTCTTGTCTAAAGATATTATCTAAATCTACTTTAACTGTTTGATTTGCACCCACAAAGAATGAATTAATCATAACGCCTGGTCGCAACGGTTGTTGACAAGCAACATCAAACTTAACTGCCGACAGTCTATCTTCTTCATTAAATGATGATGGTAGTAACTGATCAGACTGACCCGATACACCTGATAGCAGTGTTGGGTTTACAGTCGGTGATATACCGCTATTCGGACTATACAGCCAAATCGGAGTCTTTGTGAAATTACCTGCAGGGCTTAATTCTTCAACTACAATGTTATTAATTGTACAGTTATCCATCATAGCAATGTAGGGATACAATGGTAATACATTGAAGTTAACCAGTCGTGTTGTTTCAAATTGTAAACCGGTGAACTTTTCTGTTCCATCAGAATTATAGGATCTAACTTTGAAATCGTCAGTTAGTTTTAGTTGTGCAGATTGAACAGCCGTTACAGTTGATATACCTTTCGCCGCCGCTAGGGTTGCGACATCACCGCCTACATATGCGTGAACACTACCTGCATTTGAGAACGCTATAGATGTATAGTATATACCAAGTGCTTCTCCTTGTACACCAACTTCAACAGCATTTGCTAATGCTCTAGTTACTGATAAACCAGAATCTAATGCGCCTGTATTCCCATCGTCTGGTGTAATATTAGGACCTGTACCTTCGAATGTTATTAAAAAATCACCAGCAAAGTCGCCAGTAGTCTCTTCTACAATAGACCCAGCAACCCTGAAGTCAACAAGAGTTATCTCACCAGTAACGGCTGAAATACCACCTGAGTTATCGCCTTGAGGTCTAGGTAAACGTGGGTCGATAAGAAATTGATCACCAAATCCTGGCTCCCATTCAGTCAACTCTCTCTTCTTTAGATCCAGTCTAACGCCAGAGTTTGACCATATAGCATTGGGTGTTGAGTTGAAGTCTATTTCTTCTGGTGTAGTTACGCCGTCATCAAACTTAAGTTTATCATTGTCATTTGTATCGAGGAAAGGTTCTTTTTGTGTAACACCTATCATAAAGTCTGCGCTGTGTCTACCATTTAAATCAAGAGGTCTAGGATTTAAAAAATGTATTTTAAATTTAGTAGAGTTGATAGGTACACTTGAAGCCGCAACATCATTAAAGTTTGTAATACGTGCATTGAATACTGTACCAGTCTTTGGTTCGAATATATCACCGTTTGACTTAATTGTTCTATCTTCTATTTCAGAACCAAGTGTAGGTGGACCGAAGCTTCCGCTCTTTCGCTTTAGGTCAGCAACGAATGCTGAACCACCAGCATTATTTGGATTGAATCCAAGATAGCATCCATACACGCCGTCAGCGATTACGTGTGCGCCGTCATCAGTCTGTAAAAATGCAGGTGACACTGTACCAGTACCTACTCCTACACCTGTAGCATAGAACGTAGTTCCATCTGAATCATCAGCCGCACCGATTGATACAAAGTCTGTATCGCCCGCTGATACAATAACGTATGGTCGACCAACGACAATACTTGTTGCGTTTATAGTTGCACCGTTGCCGTCAAATTCAATAGAGTTTCCGTTTACATCAAATTTTAAATCTGCGGTGTATGAAGATGTGGTATCTGTTTGAAGACCAGGCGCAAAGTAATGATGATGCCCATCGGGTGAGCCATTTACTTCTTCAATATCAATGCGTACATCTGCATCTGTTGTAACAGATATTTGATTTGGGTAAGACTTTTTAAAGTTAGTTAAAGCTATTCCATCAGAGTTAGCTATCTTTTCTTTAGGTATAATACCCATGATAGGACTTCGCTTAGTGAATTCCTTTGTATCACCACTAACTGATGTCAGTCTAATAGTTCCTTCATCGCCACCATCAATATAGTAAGACGACCCATACTTGTACAAGTACAGAGGCTGTTCTAGCTGAGATGTCTCTGGTGAATAAATGAAATACTTGAATTTAAAATCTGGATTACGTAGACAAGGTTCACCAAGACCGTTTTCAATAACAAGTGTGTGCATTAGAACCCAACGTGCTTCGCCGTTTCCAGAAGGAACGTAAGCATAGAACTTAGCACCAATAGCACCGTACCAAGAGAATTCGATTTTGTACATCGTCACTTCTTCGTAAGTCAAAGTGTATCCACTTGGACCAGTTCCGTCTAGTCTATCGCCATTCCAGTTTTCTCTTTCTATAGCGAGTTCGTAGTGTGTGCCAGTTTTTCCGTTACGCTCTGGTTGAACAATCTCATCATTCTTTAATCGTACAGGAAAGACTAGTTCTTCTGCCTCAATAGCTTCTTCGACATCTGCATAACCCATACGTAATGCTTGAGTGTGATTGAACTGTGTTGCGTTGCCTGGGCTTTCAAATAGCGAGATAACTGATCTACGCACAATGTTTAATTTAGTACCACGAACCTGAATCATATATTCATCAGTGTCGTTTGATGTGCCGAATTCAATAATGTTATCTTCTGATCTTAAGTCTGTTTTTAATCGAACACCATACGTAAAGCCCGATACTCGACCAGGCTGATATCTAAATGATCGTTGACTTTCGAGTACACCAAATCGTTCTGTACGAGAACTGCCACCTGCTACTGTTAGTTCTTGTGTAAACTTTCTGAATGATTGCACAAGGCTACTAGCACCAAAAGGTACTGCCTGACCAGCGACTTGCGGAAACATTGCAGTATTTCCGTCTTTAATTCTTTGCCAAAATGCAGTCCATCTTTCGATCTGATCGAATGAATCTTGAGGATCATCTCCATAGTCAACATCGTATGCGGCGGCTGTATCTCCTGATACATTCGTCATCTGTGCTGGATCTGTCTCAGTACTATACGTTGATGATATCTCACGATTTTCAACAGTGTCGGCAGTGACGCCGTTTAGAATTTTTATGTTTTCATCTAAAAAGTTTCTCTCTGCAAATAGAGGGTACTGCACTTTGTATAGATCATATAGATATTTACCAAAAGCAACAAAACTCATGTACTCTCTAAATTCTGAAGTTGCTGGGTTGCCACCACTTGGTCCACCAGGAAAGTTATACTGCGAAGGATATGAATATAGATACAACCCTTGTTCTTCAGAAGCTTCTTCAAATCTTGGTGCGCTTCTACGACCAAAAATAGGGTTCTCTTTTCTGTACCATTGACTTGGCGTACTAGAAGGATTGAATGTATAATAGTTCCAGTTGTCTTCATCTAACCCATACACAGCAACGTCTGAGAAGAGCGATAACTGCTCCTCAGCACGTGGTATGCCTAACAGTGATGATGATACTTCAGATTCACCAGGAAACTGTTCTTCTACTGGGACTGTCTCAGATTTTGGAAAACGTTTAAGTGCTTTATATGCAACGAAACCATTTCCTGTTGGATTTTTAAAATTCGGTGTAATTGATACCGTATTATTGGTAGTATCAATACCAGTAATCTCGTAAAAATAACCTTGCGGCTCATATACATTACTAGGGTCTGCTGGTGCTACTACGTTTTGATCTATAGGATTATCTAGTGTCGGATAGTAGTTTACAGAGTTAGGTATAAAAATATACTTAATATTAAGCAATGCTTGATTTACAGTCTTACCCGAAGACCATGCGGTTCCGCCTAATTCAGTAACGAATGTTATAAAGGTATCACCATTGACAGCTTTGAATGTACCGTCAATCGTATTAACTACACTCTGCCCACCAGTAGCGGTATCTTCATATTCACTAAGAACTTCGAAATAAGGCGCTGGTGCCGCACTGTTGTTTACGTGGCTTGATAAAGACTGTTCCGCTTGAGTAAAAATACCCAACACCGCATCCTCTGCTGTTCGTAGAGGATTGCCTGCGGCGTCTATTAAGTCTGCACCAAATATATCTTTAAGTTGAGGATACTGTTTGGTAACGGGTGATGGGACTTTATCAAATCCAATCTTTATCTGTTTTGCCATGACTTACTGTTCTTCCCATGTTACACCTAAGCTTATATTGTCTTCAGCACTCCCAGAAGCAGTATCAGAATCCACTGCAAAGTAAAGTGTGTCAGCAACGTCGGTTAATGGAAATGACAGATAGTCTTTATTATAATCGAAGAATGCCGCCAGATCCAATTGTTCTGTACCTTGTTGTAGATACAGTGTAGCAATATTTATACCTGTTCCAGGGATAGGTACTGCGGTATTGTAAGCGATAATAATAGAACTTAGACCTTCTGTCTCAGTAGTAAGTCTTGTGTCTTGATACGTAGAGCCATCAGAGTCGTAACGACCATCTGCTAAGAACTCACTCGCAAGAAGCGTAATAACACCATTAAACGTTTGAAGTACTTCAAAGTAATAGTTGTCGGAATCTTTATACAATCTACCAAAAGGTGTGATGTCTGTGATACCATCTAACTTCGCTTTGAACCATCCAAAGATGCTTTCTCCATTTTGCAGATATACACCGCCGCCTTCAGTTGGCGCTGTGTCTGGTGGAGTCGCTGGGTTCAACGATGTTGTTGAAAGCGGAAAGTTCTGTGAAGTAATCGTATGCTGTGCCGCTAGAGTAAATGTCTTACTCGCTACGTCTACATCAGTTTGGAATGTAGGAGTCTTTCTCATGCGCAGTCGAACTGGATTATCCCCTAAGTTAGCAGAAGATAGCTTAGTTGGATAAACCTGTACACGATTACGTACAGAGTTGGATTCTACTGTTGATAGAATGTTCTGCTTCGTCTCTAGACCATATACATTGTTTGCACGATCAGGTAGCAATTTAATAGTATTAACTGCACCTGGTTGCGGCGTACCTGATAACTCTAACTTACCAGTTGCTATATCGACCCACTTCACGTAGATGCCTTGATCTCGCTTATCAGAAGTTTTAATTGATGCGCCCATAAAGAATGTTGGATCTACAGTTG
>ERZ1046568.2118-NODE-2118-length-13323-cov-4.437217_pt1 | contig 13323 bp, 14 predicted proteins | sample MGYA00383092_ERZ1046568 | MGnify/ENA primary metagenome ERZ1046568 (study PRJEB29581, sample SAMEA5548362) | metagenome | biome: marine; feature: coastal; material: water | depth 1 m | study: Short-term variability in the microbial, nano- and picoplankton... | reverse complement strand
TAAATAATAACATAATATAACACAATATAAGACAAAAAAAGAGCACAAAGAAAACAGACACAGTTTTTTTTATATTTATTGAAAGTAACGGTTTTTATTTTGTGACGGATTAAGGAACAAAATAAATATTTATTAGTGTTTTCATTTTTAGTATCTAATTAAAAAAAATGAATGAAAATTATTACAGCAAACTCAAAGCATATTATTAAATCAAGTAAGCAATCAAGTAAGCAAAATGACGGAAACCAAACCTAATCAAAACCCAATTGAGTTCCCACAAGATGTGTTTAATATCATCAAGGACTATATGGATGTTGTTGATGTTCCTACGCCTATGTGGAATGATATGATGAAGGCGTCTATCAAAGATATTGCTTCAAATCAGTCCGCTGGTAGTAAAAGTCTTGAGTATTTCAAACCGTATCCTCGTAGTGTAATACAAAGAAAAATTCCAATTGCTCTTCGTAAGAGAAGATATTGGGTTGGTGATTTAAAACAGGCAAAGTATTTATCAAAAGACTACTTACAATTTTGTAAGGAAACATATGGCGTTGATACGCCTAAATTTAGAGAAAAAATGTTGTATATGAAACAAAACATAAAGTGTCAATACCCACAATTTTGGGATAATTTTAGATTTGAAGCAACAGACTACACTTGGATAACATTAGCAAAATTGTATCTATTAAGGGATAATAGAAGTATAGGTGGAGTAGAATTTAGTAGTTTTTGTAAATGTTTAGGAAAACGAAAAAGGGGGTTTCCTAACTTGTATTAAAAAAAAAATATAAAACACAATATAAGACAAAAAAAGAGCACAAAGAAACAGACACAGTTTTTTTTATATTTATTGAACGTAACGGTTTTTATTTCTTGACGGATTAATTAATTTAAAATAAAAATGAAACAATTAATAAATTAATCGTTAGATTATTTAGGAATAATTATCTATACTATATATATAAAATGAACGAAGAAGAAAAGTATCAACGGAAATTAGAATTAGGTAGGGCAAGAAGTGCTCGCAATTATGCTAAAAATAAAGAGAAAATTCTTAACGACCGGAAGATTGCTCGTGTAACGGTAAGAACAAAAATAGATGAAATAAAGGAACAAAATGTTGTTCTTCCGGTTGTTCCTGAACCTGAACCTGTTCTTGAAAATGCTGTGGTTTTTGATAAGTCTAAAATAAAAAAATTGACTTTAGACGAGTGTATCAGTTTAATAAAAAATTCTTCCTACGGTGAATCAACTCAAAAAACTTATTTAACTGATATAAAACGCTTTTTCAAAATATCTGCTTGTGAAGATTTGCGTGTTTGCTTTAGAAAACCACAACAGATGATTGATGTTATTCTCAACAGCGATTATGCTATTAACACTAAAAAGCAAACTCTTCAAATAATTGTTGTTCTAATAGACCAGTTTAAAGTATTTGAATTGATTAAGGTTTCAAAAAAGAATGCTAAAAAAGTTAGCGATTTATTTCAATACCATTTTGCCGAACATAAGGAAAAATCTACAGAGCTTAATGATACAAGGGCAGAAATGAAAATTCCAACTTTCAGTCAATATCTTTCAAAAGTGAAAACTGAATACGGTGAGAATTCTAAAGAATATTTGATAATCTTGCTATATAGTGTGCTTACTCTTCGTGATAATTTTAAGGCAATGAAAATTATTCAAAATAAAAATGAAAATAACGGAATTGACAACTTCCTTTTGTTAAAAAATGTAAATAATAAAACATTTCTAACATTTTATATAAATGATTATAAAACCAAAGGAAAATATAATAAATTCGTTTTCAATAAATTTACTGGTGAATTGAAAAAACGAATTTTAGATTGGATAGCAGAAAAAAAATTGAATTATGGAGATTATTTGTTTGGCAAATCACCGCTCAGTCCTTTTATATCAAATTTAAATAAAATATTATTTAGTGATACCATAGGTGGTGTAAATTTATTGCGCCACATACGTGTTTCTGAAACAGACCCTAATTTATCGTTTGCCGAGAGAAATAAACTTGCCGCAAATATGCTTCACAGTCTTGCCACCCAAAAGAAGTATAGGCAACTAATTATTGAAAATAATGACGCAACTAATTAATAAAAAAAATGAATGAATATTTAGTGAAAATATTCTTAATATTTAATTAAAAAAGGGTTTAAATATTATCTTACTATATAGTATAATAATGTTGAAAATTGAAAGCAAAAAGTGTATTTCAAAAGAACCAGACTATCATAATAATTATTATCAAAATAATAAAGATAAATATAAAAGTGCTAAAAAGAAGTCTTATGCTATAACTAAATGTGGTTTGAATTGTGATATTGCTGAGGCGTTTAAAGATAATGCTATCATAGTTGGTAGATTTCAAAAAATATACTTGAAGTTAAAGGGTGAATGCCCTGAAGCACTTGAGTTTATGATACAATATTTAGCAGAAACAAATGATGAAAATGATGAGGAAAAAAAAAATGATGAAAATCAAATTTAAATTTCATTATAAATTATTAATAAAATAATTTATAATTTTAGCAAATATTTAGGAATAATTTTTAGCAAATATTTAGGAATAATTTTTAGCAAATATTTAGGAATAATTTTTGATTTTTTAAATTACTTATTTAATTAAAATAAAAATGAAAGAAACTTTAAGAATATAAATGATTAATTAATTAATAAAAGAGTTTAAAGACAAATTTTTATATAATACTATAATATAAAATGGAATTCATTGAACGAACTCACTTAACTAAACTTCATTATTTAAAGACAATGTCTTTAACTGATATGGCAAATGCTGGCGTTTTTAATAAATGTAAAAAAATAAAAGAAGCACGGGAACAATATGATAAGATTATGACTTATATCAATAAAATGGTTAAGGCAAGAGGGGAAATGAAACATCTATATAATTTCACTTTGAATACAGATTGGAATACAGGTGGTAGATTGTTTTGTGGTTCAAGTATTCAAGCAATTTCTTGTGTTATTAGAGGTTTATTGTTTAAAAATACTACCGATTTTGATTTTCAAAATTGTCATCCAAAAATCTTATTATACTTGTGTAAAAAATATAGCATCAATCACGTTAATTTAGAATATTATTGTAATAATCGTGATGAAATATTAGATGCTGATGGGAACAGAAATGAAACTAAAACAAAGATATTAAAAATGGTTAATGATGATAAAAACAATAAAAATTTAACTGGGTTCCTTAAGGAATTAGATAAAGAGTGTAAAAAAATTCAAAAGGAAATTATCAAAATTGACGAGTTTAAGGATATTATTAAAACCGTTCCACAACATAAATTATATAACTTCAATGGTTCTGCTATTAACAGGATTTTGTGTAAATATGAAAACATTCTACTTCAAGATTTAATTCATATTGCTAATAAAAATCGTCTTGAAATATGTGCTCCTATGTTTGATGGTTTAATGTTGTATGGGGATTTTTATAATGAAAAGGGCACTAATATTATCAATCAAGCAACCAAATATATTAACGATAAATATGAAAATTTAAATATGGTTATAACTCTTAAAGAGCACAATAATGATATTGTTATTCCTGATGATTTTGAAATACCTAAACCTGCTTTAACTGCGGAAGAATTTCTAATTAAAGAAGGGTTACAAAATGAAACATATGCTAAAATGAAAGAACAATTTGAATTACAACATTGTAAAATTATCAATAAATCTGTTTATATTAAACTATTGACTGATAAAAGTATTGTATATATGAGTAAAAATGAACTCATTGTGTCTTACGAGCATATTAAATTTACTAAAATTGTATCTTCTCCGGGGGCTGAACCATATCCTGTAAAGGTTAAGTTTATTAACGAATGGATTGATGACTGTTCTATTAGAAAATATGAAGATGTTGGTATATATCCTCCCCCGTTAAAATGTCCTAAACATATTTATAATTTATGGAATAATTTTGATGGTGAAGATTTAATAAAAGAATTTGAAAAAAAACCAAAGGAATTACAAGAAATTCTTAATCATATTTTAATTTTATGTAATAACGAACAACATATTTCCAATTATTTTATTCAATGGATGGCACAAATGGTTCAATTTCCAGCAGTTAAATCGGTTTGTCCTACATTTATTTCAAAAGAAGGTGCTGGAAAAGGCACTTTATTACAAATTTTGAGACGGTTATTGGGGTCAAAAAGTGTTCTTGAAACTACTAAACCATCTCGTGATGTATGGGGTAGTTTTAACGGTATTATGAAAAACGCATTTTTGGTTAATCTTAACGAATTATCAGCAAGAGAAACGATGGAAAGCGAAGGGGTTATCAAGGGTCTTATTACAGACAACGCGTTACAAATTAATGAGAAGGGAAGAAACCAATATGAAATTAAATCATATCATAGATTTATTATTACTACAAATAAAGAAGAACCTATTAAGACTAAACAGGGAGATAGAAGAAATTTTATTATTCGTTGTAGCGACCAATTATGTGGTGATAAAAAGTATTTTGACAATATGTATTCGTTAATTAAAAATGATGATGTAATGGCGACATTTTATAAATATTTGTTAGACTTGCCTAATATGGATAAGTTTAATTTATTAGAAATTCCACAAACTGAATACCAAAGTGATTTGAATGAGTTATCTATTGACCCGATATTATTGTATATTACTGATTTCACTGAAGAAAATTTCTATTATAAGGATTCCACCGATGAACCTATTATGGAAGTGTTTTCAAATGAAGTATATAATAATTTTATTAAGTGGTGTAAAAATAAAAATATTCCATACGATGTTAGTTCTGTGAAATTTGCGGTTAGATTGAAACGAATGAATATTAACGGGATTTCACAAGGAAGTAGAACTAATAAGGGTAGAAAAATTTTATTTGATATTGATAAATTAAAAATATTTCTTAAGATGGATTTTATTGAAGATGTTAAAGATATAACTGATGATGAGTATGAAGAAGAATAGAAAAATAATAATAATATATTAATTAATAATTGTAAAATAAATAATATTAATTAATTTTTAAAAGTGACGGGTTGTTTTAATTAGTTTAATGTATTTAAATACTTAATTTATGGTAACATATTAATATTATATTGCCCCTTTAGAAGCAAAGCATTTAGCATCTCTCTATCTCTATCTTTTATTCTTTTTTATATAATAAGTAAGAAAATAGAAAGGTGACGGGGTGACGGGTGACGGGTTGAAAAATGTTTGATATGTGAGGACCGATTTTTCTTGATTTATTGATTTTTTAGATAAATTTTTGACAAAAAAACCAAAAAACCAAAAATATTTAACAAATATAGAACAAAGTAAAATCAACCCGTCACCCGTCACCCGTCACCCCCATTTTTACATGTCCGCAACGGAACTATTTTTGAAACTCAACGGAACTATTTTAAATCTTTTACATCCGCCCATATTTATTACATTTAGGAAAATTAATATAAAAATTTAATATATTAAGTATATAAATGAATAATAGTATTGAGATACACCGAGATGATGATAGCGACACTGAACCTGAGATGACCCAAGAGGAACCAGAGCATACACCAGTTGCGGAACCCAAAACACCACAAATAAAATCAAAAAAGGTGCGCAGTGAGAAACAAATTGCCGCCTTTGAAAAGGCACAAAAAACCCGCATAGAGAATAAACGGTTAAGAGACCTAGAGAAGTCCCTAATAGCGCAAGATAAAAAAGTTGATATAAAATCCCGAGACGATAAAAGAGCAGCAAAAAGAGACCATTATAGTAAATTAAAAAAAAAGCATATGCCTGAACCTGAACCCGAATCAGAATCAGAATCCGAATCAGAAGAGGAAGTTGTTGTAAAAAAGAAAAAGAAGTCCGCAGCAAAACCAGTCGCAAAAAAGAAGAAGAAAGTGGTTATATATGTTAGCAGTGATAGTGAGAGTGAATCTGAATCTGAACCTGAACCTGAAGAGCAATATATTCCACCCAAAAAGTCCAGAATTAAGCGAATAGAACCACAAAACGAACAAATAGATTATAATTCTTTTTTTGTATAAATAGATATTTAGAAATAAAATATAATAGTATTATATAGAATGCCCCCAAGTGAGAAAAAAATTAAAAAGCGAATTATGAAGGCAAAAGCAAAGGCAAAGGCAAAACCTAAGAGGCAAAAGCAGCGGCAAACACAGACCCAAAAGGTAATTCAAACGGTTAAAATAAGTGGTGCTGCTGGTGGTTCTGGAAGGCAACAAAATCCAGTTATGCCCATTCAAATTCACCAACCAGCTGCCCCAATATATCACCCCAGTCCGCATCAGCATCCAAATTTCCCCCCTATAAGACCCAACCCGGTTTCCAATCCTGTTTCCAACCCAGTTTCATCTACCAACTTGATTAGACCCAATCCGGTTACAAGACAAGTTTCATCTATGCCAAAAAAACAAACAAATCCAGCACACACCATTCCAGACCCAGTGTATATTGTAAATCGTGAAATTCCAAAAGAAACAGTCCCATCAAAAAAACCAAATCCTATAGCACCAGAAAGTCTCCAAAAGTTATTTAAAGAAAATACAAAAAATAAAAACGAATATAGCATTTTCCCTACATCACATAAAGACAATCATATTGTTAATGATGAAAAGGAATTGAAGGCACCAGAAACCAAAAGTGCTTGGAATGTCAAACCATTTGCCAGGTTAAATAATGATACTGATAATACATTATTTCCAGATGACGAATTGACCCGCCATTATTAAAAAAAATAAATAAAAAATCAAATTATAATTTATTATTTATTAAAATATTAAAAAAAAATATATATAGTATTTATAATGAAACAAAAAATGCAACGTAGCGTAAATGTTTCCCTTGAGGACGAACAACCTACTTTAGGACAAACTGAAACTGTAGATGAAGATGATTTTGATACCGAATCGGTTGAAAAGGTATTACCTGTTCCCCAAAGCAAGTATGGAAGTGTAAATTTGAAGAAATATAAATCCTTTAAATCCAGTAGAGTGGATATTAAATTATCAAATCAAGAGGTTTTAGCAAAGCAAGAATTAACCCAGTGGTTAAGCAATATTGACGTTTCTCTTAACCAATTGAACGCCGAATTGCTGGTGGATATATTCAGTTTTGCTTATTCTTTTTTTATTTATGGCGATAAGGTTAGCAGAGAGCAATCAATTAATCGTGTAGTGGAAAGCGTGCTCTTGCCTTATTTTAAAAACGATATTGAGGTTCTACATGCAATAAAGCAAAGCAATGAATATAAAATCGTCAAATCCAGTGCATTTAGTCGCAGATTGAGTAAATTGAAAAATAGTTTTTTTTTCATTCTAGAGACCATCTTGAGCAGTTCTGCAAGAGTTTAATTATAGAATTTTTGACAAAAATAATAACAAAAAATGTAATAAAATTTGTACCGATTTTATTAATTTTATAATAATTAAAAAAAAAATATTATAAATAAAATTATTTAGTTATAATAATAAAGCAAATGAAAATTACTGAAATAGAAAATAAAACGCTACCTAAAATAAAAAAAATTGAAGAACGTATGTCGGTTTTTATCCCAGGTATCAACAATACAATACCAAATAGAAACGGTAATATAACGGTAATGTGTGGTCCGCCTGGAAGTGGTAAGACAAATTTATTGATGAATATGTTTAAAAGCACAGATTTTTATCAAAAAAAATTTAATAACGTTTATTTGGTATCACCCGAATCGTCATTTCTATCTATTACAAAGCATCCCTTTGCGGACCACGACAAAGTTTATTTTGAACTGACGGAAGATTTAATAGATGGTATATACGACGAACTACTTGAATTAAAAAAATCAGAAAAAAAAATACAATATAGTTGTTTAATCATAGACGATTTTGCCTCTGATATCAAGCAAAAAAACATTCAATCCGCATTAAAACGATTATTAGTAAAAAGCAGGCACGTATCGTGTAGTGTTATTTTTACACTTCAAAGTTTTAATTTAATGCCTTTAACGCTAAGGAAGTTGGTAACTAATCTAATTTTGTTCAAACCTAAAAATAACAAAGAAACAGAATCGCTCAATGAAATATTAAATATGAAACAAGATGAAATACATACTCTTTTGCGTTATGGATTTGATGAACTTTATAATTTCATTTCAATAGATACAAATAGTGGGGATATTAGAAAGAATTGGAACCTTTTAGAAATAGATAATTAAAACAAATTAAAAAACAACTTAAATACAATATTATGTAAATATATACAAATGAATACCTATTATATTTACAAAATCTGCTGTGAGGACCCGTTAATTACAGACTTTTATATTGGTTCAAGCAAAAATATTCGTGACCGTAAAAGCAAACACAAGAGTGCGTGTAATGGTGATAAAATAAATCTAAAAATATATCAAATTATAAGGGCAAATGGAGGTTGGGAAAATTTCCGTATGGTAATTATTGAAGAGTTGCCAGATACAACCCGAATTGCCGCACAAATTAGGGAAGAGTATTGGAGGGTAGAACTTTCTGCTACAATGAATACCAATCGTGCTTATAGTGATATAACAAACGCTGAACGATGTAGAGCATACAGAGAACAAAATCCAGAATTGTGTAGAATTCAAGACAGAATTTATTATGAAAACAATAAAGAGGCAATAAAAGAGAAAAAAAACGAAAAATTCAACTGCCAATGTGGTGGAAAATATACTTATGCAAGTAAATCAAGACATATGAAAACATCAATACAGCATTTAAATTATATGGAAAACAAAATATAAAATAATTTTCTATAATATAACTAATAATGCTTTTTCAAGAAGAAACCCCAGAAGACACAGAATTAACCATTTTTGATTTTTATGAATTTATCCCAGATTACATTTTGTATTCATATATGTCTTTAGAAGATAAAATAGAATACTTAATTACAAATTACAAAGAATTATCTAATCCAGTCATGCATGACATTGCCCGCCATATAGCAACCCATTTAGAACATATTGAATCCCCTGGAGATTTTTTTATGACACAAATAATTAATAAAACAGAATTAAAAAGTCAATAATTTATAATAAATACAATTAAATATTAGTATATATTATGGAATCATTTGAAATATATTTAAGTTCAAAAAACGCAAGATATTTACAAGACAATCAAACATCAAATGCTTATTTCACACTACCACAAATAGAGATAAATCCAAAAGAGGAAACAGTTTATGTCAATGTTAAAAGTGCGACAATCCCGTATTCCTGGTATAATGTAGATTCCAATAATAACACACTTTCCATCACATTTGACGGTCAATTATTTCCAACAATTTACACTCTCACACCATCAAATTACAACATAAATACATTAATAGAAGAAATAAAAACGGTAACTAATTTAGATACAATTCTTTACAATAAACAAACAAATAAATTAACAGTTACTAATTTTTTTGATTTTACAATTCACAGCACAAGCACAGCAATGGAATTAATTGGATTTACAAAAGCAGACCATATATCAAGCAATGGAAGTTTGACATCAAATATTGGAATAAATCTATATACAACGCAACAAATAATTATTAAATCAAACAATTTTATACTCAATAATATTTCAAGTAAAAACCATAGTGATAGTAATTGTTTAGCATCAATTCCAGTAACAGGGCAACCAAATAGTATTATTCATTATTCAAATAATACCAGTAGGCATCTCATACATCATTTAAACAATATTAGCAATTTTCATATCAAATTAGAAACCGAAAATGGAAACCAAATATTACTAAATGGATTGCACTGGACTTTGACTTTAGAAGTATTTATAAAAAAAAATGAAAATATAAAATAATTAATCAAAATAAATAATAAAAAATAAAAACAATAGTATATATAAATGTATTTAGGCAAAAAATTATACAATGTGTCTCACCGCATAGGTAATAAGTTACACACCGTTCAAAAACTTGGACATAAATTTGGTCATACTTTAGATGTAGGTTCTCGCAAGGCAGCAAACACTCTACAACGTGGAGAAGGAATTGTTGGAAGTGTTTCTAAATTCGCAGGAGGGACCCCATTAGAAGGCGTTGCCACAATCGCCCAAGATGCCCTTCGTGTTGGTAGAGGTGTAGCGCAAGAAGCGAGAAAAGTTGGCCAGCAAATTGAAAAAAAAACCGCTGAACCTTTAGCAAACAATATAATGAGCAATTTTGTTTAATTTAGGAAATCCATTTAGCAATTCCATTTAATTCAAATTAATTTGTTATTTATTATTATTAAAAAATATATAATAAATAATTTTCTTTATATAGTTTATATAAAAAAAATGGCACTTCCCCAGAAATTAAATTACAACTCGCATATCAGCGCATCTCACTCTCGTCAATACACTTCGGAAATCAATTGTCAAAATACTAATAACCATGCAACTTCTAGCACTGCTATTATCAATATTCCATCAGCAAAAAATTTGTTCCTAGATGGTCAATCTTTGTCGCTTCAAATGGATATGGTGGTCACCCCAAGTGCAGGCGGAAATACCGTAGTTTCTTTGGACCGATGCGGTGCTATTGGTGCTATTGAGCGTCTTCGCATTTTTTCCGGTTCTCAATTGCTCCAAGACGTTAATGGATATGGAAACCTTATGTCTATGCTTACCTCACATCAGCACAGTCACGACAATATCAAGGGCAGGCAAGCGGTTTTATCTGGGACCAACACCAATTTAATAGGTCACAGTTTTGGCACAATCGCAGATGGCGCATCTGCTACTGCCCGTTTTGTGTTACCCCTAACCTCTATTCTTTCTACCAGCGACAAATATTTCCCCCTTCACGCTTTATCTGGTCCTTTGAGAGTTGAAATCCAATTTGTTTCTTCCGCATTGAAATTGGTCACATCAACTCGTGCTATTACGAGTATTGCTTTCAACAATGTGAAAGTTATTGCCTCTTATTTGGAAGTGAGTGATGCTGGTATGAATATTATCAACAAGGCGCAAAATGGTCGTCCCTTTGAGTATGTTTGCACCAATTTTGCTAATTTCCAGTCCAATGTGACTGTGGCAAACGGTGTTGAGTCTCGTTTCAACCTTCCCATTCCTGCTAAATACGCATCTACCAAAGCGTTGTATTCTACTTTTAGACCTCACTCTGCTGGCGCTGTGAATAAATTGCCATATGACTCTGTTTCCTGTGCTCTTGACGAATTCACTTTGACTGTCGGTTCTCAAGTGATGCCATCTCAACCCGTTAAAGGATTGCCTAATATGCTTCTTGAGTTAGATAAGGCATTCGGTGTTGCCTCTAACTCTCTTGCCCCCTGTGGTTATGTCAAATCACAATATACCACAACATCCCCTGCAGGAAATGCAACCAACAGTAACGCTTTCGCAATCGGAATGGATTTAGAGAGTTATAGCGGAAAAATGGAAGGTGTGTATCGTGGTATGAATACTACTGCCAGTGATATTTATTTAAATCTTGTGTTTTCTGGTGCTCAAACTGGAGCGATTAAGGTGGATACATATGTTTCATTTGACCAAATGGTCTCTATTGATGACTCTGGAGTTCCCGTGGTTCAATATTAATTTATCAACTTTAACAAATAATCAAAAAAAACACTTATAAATAAAAATATTTAATATACAACTACTATATATTTAATGTCAAACGGAATTTCAGAACTCAATTTTGCTACAATAAATGGACTACAAAGTTTATCATTAGATGATTTAACCAGCACAGATATCAACACAACAAATATCACATCACAAAATATAGATGGTAATTTTTTTCAAATAAATACAATTGAAGCAAATGATGTGAAAATAGATAACGAATTAGAATTAACTTCAACCGGTTTTATTTCAATTGATGGCGGAAATGTAACGGTAACTGATACAGAAGTTGGTTATATATCAGGAGCAACAAGTAATATTCAATCACAATTAAATTCAGCAGGAACAAATATAGATTTATTAGAAAATAGTGTTTTAGAAAATCATAATCGTATTGACGCAAATGAAACGGATATAGCAACAAATACAACAAATATTTCAACAAATACAACAGATATAGGATTAGTAGAAAATTCTGTTTTAATAAATAATAATCGTCTGGATGGATTAGAAACAAAAACACAGCATATTACAGCAGATGCTAGCAAAACGAATATGAATAGTGATGTAAATTTTAAAGGTGATATTCGCTTTGATGAGGGAACCCTTACATATGGTAGAATGGGACGAACAAATCCAACAAATGACAGTTTTCACATTCTCAGCGAAGATAATATTTATATTTATACGCCATCCGGATACAGAACATCAGTAGAAAACGAATTCAAACTCAATTCCACATTAGAAATAAATAGTGAAATTCAAACATTTGCTTTTACAGACGCACGAAAAACGCAAATAGAAACAAATACAAATAATATTGCTACAAATACAAATAATATTGCTACAAATACATCTGCTATTTCTACAATAAATTCAACACTATCTTCATTTGGTTCAGCGATGACTTATTTACAGTTTAAATTAGACGCAACCCAACTTGTAGGAACAACATTATCAGCAAATTCAAATTATTCTTTTTCAAATTTTGAATTTAATTTAGGCGCTCATATTCGCTCATTAAATAATAATTTTGGTTTTGATGGATATGGACGATATATAGCAGCAACAGGTAGATATGAGATTAGCATGCAGTTCAAATTAAAAATAAGTAATGGAACTAATTTTTATAGAGTTCAAGGTGGTTTAAGAAATAAATTATCGCCACCAATAACGCAGGGGCAGGGAGTAGTTCAACCTAATCAATTATTACCAGCAGAAGATAGTTCAACTTCGTCGCTTTATATAGATGGTGGATATAAAACAAGTTTAGATACAACAATACAAACATATCGTTTTAGTTGCGTTCCTTTTATAATAGAATGTAATAGCACATTGAGATATAATTACATTTTAAAATTAAATTCGTATCTTATTTTTAACAGTAATAATGCTGTTCCAACATATGAAGCATATGTGAATGTAAAACGGTATATATAAATGTAATTCAATTGTTTAATAATATTCTCAATAATATTTTTCAGTCGTGTCAAAAAAGGTATTAAAAATAAAAAGGTGGCGGTTTGGAGTTTTTTCAATGTTTCTTTATAGTAATACCCAAAAAGCTCCAAAGCGCCACCATTTTTAAAGAAAATTTAAAGAAAATGGAAATGTAATTAATAAAAAAAATATATAATAATAAAAATATTGTATTATATAAATGGTATATTTAACAGATAAAACA
>ERZ1046568.2115-NODE-2115-length-13325-cov-4.586059_pt1 | contig 13325 bp, 13 predicted proteins | sample MGYA00383092_ERZ1046568 | MGnify/ENA primary metagenome ERZ1046568 (study PRJEB29581, sample SAMEA5548362) | metagenome | biome: marine; feature: coastal; material: water | depth 1 m | study: Short-term variability in the microbial, nano- and picoplankton... | reverse complement strand
TCCTAGGGCAATACTTAAATCAATTTGCTGAAGGTAACTTTGATACTACAAGTATAACCCCTGATGTAATCGCAAAATATCCGAATGTATTTAAACAGATCAACGCTGCTAAATCACAGATGCGATCACTCAAAGACTACAATAACCCTGTGCAAGAGACTAAAGATTTGGCTGTGATAAATGCGCGGATATACAGTGATGAGTTCAAGAAACTTGATAAAATAAGTCGTATAGCGGAACTCAATAAAATTATAGAAAAGAACAAATTCCAGTTGTCCGAAGGTACTGTTGGTCGGCTCTACGCTGAAGTAGCTAAAGACGAAAAAGACCCAAAGGTGTTCTTAAATAACGCGAATGTAAAACTTACTAACGATCCCTTAGTAGAAGCGATAAAAATAACATTTGATATGAAAGACGATTTTAGTGGGCAATATACTGTCGGAACTAACAAATCAGATTTTCAAGGCCGCATGGCTATTGCAACAGCGGATATTGATGCAACAGGCATGGATTCTGTGGCAGCAACCAAAAAATATCTAGAGGTCGCTGAGTCTGTCTTTGGAGAAATGCTAGAAAACACAGCGTTTGAAGACCTTGTGAAAAACAAGATGAAAGAAAAAAGCAGAATACCTATGCCGTTACAGAGAGCTTATACAGCTAAAGTTCAACAGGATAACGAAGCTGCGAGAGCTTTAGCGGAACAAGCTAGGATAGCGGCAGAACAAGCCGCCGCAGAAGCCGCCGCACAGGCACAAGCTCAAGCTGATGCTCTAGCGGCCTTACAAGCAGCTAACGCCACAGCGGCTGGAAACACTCCACCGGCACCGGCAGCTACAACCACAGCCCCAACAATGACATCGGCGCAACCTGATTTACCACAACCTTCCGGTAACACAGGAACTAACACTATCGTGTCACCAATCACTGTGCCTCAACCGGATGGAACCACTAGCTCCACATCAATCGGTGACCAACTGACAGCGGGAGCTACTGCAACCTTAGATGCACTAGGATCGCTACTAGGCGGTGATGACACTGCGGCGAAAGCCTTCAACAACAAAAAATAGAAATCACTTAAATGAGAGGTGACTGATGGAAGCTATTCCAGCATCCGCAGAGCAATGGCTTGCGGAAAATGATAGCCCTGCGTCCCGTGCAGCGTTTGACAGTATGTACGGGGCGGGACAAGCAGAGGTATCATTAGGTTTGAAAACAGCCGCCCCTGTCGCCTCTCCTTCAACACCTGAAGAAACAGGGTCAAGCTGGACAGACACAGCTATGGATGTTGTTTCAGACATTGGGGAAGGTATTTTAAGGTCTCCTGTGTCTGTCGCAACTGGTCTTGCAGAAGGCGGTGTCACAAACCCTTACAAGCTAGTCACTCAGTACACAGGTGACATCCTGTTCGACTATGAGAACAAGGATAACAAATCCATCCTTGATCGTTTTTCATACGCATCTGGTGATGAGATTGCAGCTAAGTACGCGAGAGGCGAGAAGCCACTTTCAGAACAAGGAATAGATTATCTCCGTAATGGCAAGATTGATTGGCTCGGTGTAGATATCGGTAAAGATGATACTGTAACTGGATCATTCGCTACTGAAGGTTCTAAGTTTGTAGGTGGTTTAATAGGTGTGGGTAAGGTTGTTAAAGCAGCCAAACCTCTCCTTGGTATCAAAGCGTCCACAAAAGCAACCGGCGCAGCTAAAGTAACAGGTGAAATCGCCAAGAGTGCGGCAGCTATCGGTGTGGCCTATGAGGGCAACGAAGGGCGGTTAACGGATTTCCTAGTTGAAATAGGAGTTCCTGATGAGTACGTCATTGACTACCTGAAAAGCGATCCAGACGACAGTGATATCGAAGGGCGTTTCAAAACAGTCCTAGAAGACACTCTTCTGTTTGCACCACTGACTTTGGCTGTGGGTAAAATGGTCAAAGCCATGAGGCGCGGTGATCAACAAGAAGCTGATGCAATCTTTGAGACTATTGAAAAACTCGATGATGATCTTCAGCAACTAGACCAGTCCCGTCCTGATACACCTACAGCTTTCAATAACGGTACACAGGCTGAGTTATTCCCTAAACAAAAGCTGGGGAAAGACCCAAAGAAACCTGAAGTTGTAGAACCAGAGCCTATTACAAAAGTCGATCCGGCTGACCCCAATCAGCTTGATATGTTTGATAACAGGACTGTCGGTCAAAAGAATATCGATAAACAAATGGCTGACGCTGTTGATGTCGATTTCGCTAACAACACCCCAAAGAAACCAAAAGAAGCCTTTGCAGTCACCGCTCAACAACAACAACAAATTGTTCAAGCGGCTGATGAAGTACGCAACGGCGGGTTTGTTGATATGGGCTGGCGTACTCCAAAACTGATTGATTCATTCGATTCAGTGGATGCTGAGATTACAGCGTATGCCACAGTGTTGGCTAAACAGTTCAAGATCAAGAACAAGACAACAAATGTGACCGCGTGGAAACAGGAAGCTGGGCGTATAGCCACAAACCTAGCTGAGATGACAGGACGTAATGTCAATGAAGTCTTAGATTCAGTTAAGGGCTTTAACGATCCATCATCTATGGCTGCACAACTGATGGCTAGAGAGAACTATGCGTTATCTCTGACAAACCACATCACCAAACTAGCCAAGATGATTGATGACCAGCGTATCACCCCTGATGCTAACAAGATAACAGAAGCAGGGTACAAGAGCCTTGAAGAAGCCAAGATTGACGTAATGAAACTGCGTGAACTCGCGGCAAACGTCATCGCTATGGCACAAGGGCAACGCTCAGATATCGCCAGAGCTATGAGAGCTATGCAAGTTATCCGAAAGGGTGACCCAAGGATCGCTAAGATCATCGCTCAAGAAGGTGGTGATTTGATCCGTGATGCGGATGAGATTATCACTCGTTTAGCACAGGGTGATTACGTCAAACCTCTTCAAGAGATACAGAAAATTGGAACTGCAAGACGTATGTTTGATATGGCTAATAAGTTCCGTATCAACGCTATGTTGTCTGGAACAGGCACACAGCTTGTAAACACGATCTCAAGTGGAACAAATGTACTCCTGATCCCTACTCAGCAACTTATAGGTGGTATCCTTACCATCTACGGTAAGAAGGGAAGACGCAGTGCTTTACACGCCCTACGAACATACCAAGGTATGCTTGGTGGTTTTACTGAAAGCATCAAAGCGGCTGGGTCTGTTCTAAAAACAGGCGACAGTGTTCTAGATATCTCTAACAGTAAAATCGAGGTTCCCCAAGGCTCCCTTACACAAGGTGTTGTGGGTAAAACCGTAGACACTGTTGTTACAGCCCCTAGCCGTTTCCTTCTCACTGTTGATGAGTTCTTCAAGCAATCAGCTTACAGAGGCCGTGTCTTTGCTGACGCTCACTTTGAAACTCTGATTGACGGAACACCCCCTCTCCAACGCAAAGCTGCGATCAAACAAAAGATTGCCTCTAAGTTCGATGAGAACGGTGGTGCGGCTGATGCGGATAGTCTTTTACAAGCGCAGAGGAGTACCTTCACGGAACCTCTAGAACGGGGGACACTAGGGTACGCAATCCAACAGATGGCAATCAATAGCCCTCTAGTGCGGATCATTCTTCCGTTTGTTAGAACACCAATCAACATCCTATCTCAAGGTTTCCAACAGATACCTGTGGTCGGGATGATGTCTAAAAGGTGGCGTGATGATATCGCCGCTGGTGGTCAACGCAGACACCAAGCACTTGGTAGACAAGCTATTGGCACAGCAATGATGGGCTGGGGCTATATGATGGCTGAATCAGGACGCATGACAGGTGGTGGGCCGAAAGACCCACAAGTGCGTAAAGAGTGGTTGAAGACTAACCAACCTTACTCATTCAGGAGTGTAGATGAGGAAACAGGTGAGATAATCTGGACACCATACCAGAGACTTGAACCCTTCACATACCCTCTAGCTCTTGTGGCTGACTTTCAGTACATCGTTAACGATCAGTTCGATGAGGATAACCCTGACAGTGTAGAGTGGGCAAAAGACGCATCATTCGCCGTTCTCAATGCTTTCATGGAAAACACTATTAACAAGACCTTTACGCAAGGTATCTCTGGTTTTGTAGACGCATTGAACGATAAAGACGGTCGAGCTATGGAGAAGTTTGTGAACAGTACAATCGGCTCCTTTGTCCCTAACATCATCCCGCAGACACAGAATGATCAATATCAACGTGAAATTCGCGGTGTGTTTGATGCTGTTCTTAACAGGGTTGGGATGAATAGTGATATCGACAGGCGGCGTAATTTCATGGGTGAAGTCACTTTAACAAACAAAAACAAGATGAACCCGTTTGCCTCTGTTGTCCTTGCACCAGACCCGCTTCAAAACGAACTGACACGTTTGTCTGAACTCACAGGAACAGGCGGTTTCGGTCTCCCTACAAGTACAAAGGTGGACAGTTACCGTGATCTCAAAGACCTCATGTTTAACGATACGCAATCCTATTACGACAAGTGGATTGAGTTATCTGGGGAATTAGAGATCAACGGAAAGAACCTACGCGAAACTATGGAAGCCTTTGTTAAATCAGATCGGTACGCCCGTATGCAAGACCCAGATGGGGACAACACAGGGCCACGGGTCGATGGATTAAAAAGCATCGGTTCACGGTTCAGGTTAAGGGCTGAAATAGAATTGCAGCGTCAAAGCCCTGAGTTTACACAGTTGCTTAAAGATAAAAGCGATGCTCGTAGACAGATTAAACTTCTTAGATAACCCAAGATGAGGAATAGTAAATGGCACTCGCTAATGTGACCTATACTGGTGATGGTACTGTAGTTAACTACCCCATCACCTTTGACTACCTAGATAGAACCCATATAGCAGTGTTTGTTGATGGGGTTGATACAACCGATGTGGCATCTCTCTACGAATTTGAACTAACTGATGACACCCACGTTGACGTTACGTTAATCGCTGGGGGTGGTGCAGTACCACCAGGCTCCTTGATCAAGATTGCACGGGTTACACCGACTAACACCACAGCGACAGTGTTCGCTGATGGTGCGGTTGTCCGTGCGTCTGCTTTGAACGCTAACACAAACCAGTTGCTGTATATCTCTCAAGAGGTGAAAGACAACGATGCGTCCCGTATGGGTATCGATAACGATGATAAGTTCGATGCACTGAGCAAGGTCATTAAGAACGTAGCTGACCCTGTGAACGCACAGGACGCTGCGACAAAAGGTTACCTTGAGAACACTTGGTTAACTCCAAGTGACAAGGCGCAACTTAACAGTCTAAACCTGACCAACCTGAACACAGTTGCGACAGATGTAGCCAATGTGAACACAACCGCAACTAACATTGCAGATGTAAACACTGTGGCAACTAACATTGCAGATGTGAACACTCTTGCTGGTATAAGCGCAAACGTAACATCTGCTGTTAATAACGCTACTAACATCAACGCAGTCGTTGCTGACGCTGTTGATATTGGGGTTGTCGCTACTAACATTACTGATGTTAATACTGTTGCTGGTATATCTGCAAATGTAACAACGGCTGTTGGTATTTCTGCTGATATTACTGCGGTGGCTGGAGATGCAACGGACATTGGTACAGTTTCTAGCAACATTACTAATGTAAACACCGTTGCCGGTATTTCTGCTGATGTAACTACAGTAGCGGCTGATGGTACAGATATTGGCGTTGTGGCTGGTATCTCTGCTGACGTAACCACTGTGTCAGGGATTGCAGCTAACGTAACTAGCGTTGCCGGTAACACAACTAACATTAACACTGTCGCCGCTGATGCAACTGACATTGGAACCGTGGCAACAAACATTACCAACGTGAACACTGCGGCTGGCATCTCTGCCAACATCACGACTGTTGCCGGTATAGCTGCTGACGTTACTGCGGCTGCAACTAACGCATCTGATATATCAGCTATCGCGGCTGAAGTAGCTAAAGTGGTTACAGTAGCCAATGATCTTAATGAGGCCACCTCAGAAATTGATGTAGTAGCTAACAATATTGCTAACGTAAACCTTGTTGGTGCAGACATTTCAAATGTAAACATAGCGGCAACAAGCCTTACAAACATTGCAGACTTTAATGACATCTTTGTTGCGGGGGCAACAGCACCTGTATCTCCTGACAATGGCGACCTTTGGTATGACACCGTTAATAGCCAGTTAAAAGTTTATGTAAATTCTTCATTCCAAGTTGCTGGTGCTTACCTTCAAGGTTTGACTAGCACTCATGTGTTCACCGCAACTGCAGCGCAAACAACATTCACTACTGATGATGCCAGCAACACAATGTCGATTTATGCCAATGGCAATACGCTTGTGTTTCTTAATGGCATCCGGCTTGTTGAAGGTTCAAGCGGTGTAAATGATTATTACATTGATGGTAGCAGTGTAGAGTTGAACTCTGGTGCTGCTGCTAGTGATGTGTTGTATGTGGAGGTGTTTACAAAAGTAAGCACAACACAAGAAGCATCTCTCAACCAGCTAGTGACTGATGCTCAAACTGCTGAAACAAACGCATCAACATCTGAAACTAATGCGGCTGCATCGGCTGCATCGGCTTCGGCAGATGCTACATCTACAGCGGCAGATGTTGTCACAACTAATGCTGATGTTGTTATAACTAATGCTGATGTTGTTTTGACTAATGCCGATGTCGTTTCATCGGCTGCTTCGGCTTCGGCTGCATCTACATCAGAGACAAATGCGGCAGCAAGCGCAACGCAAGCGGCGGCTTCGGCTGGTGGTGGCACACTCAAGATTACATCTAATGATACCACCGCTGATGTTCTTGGAAACAAACTAGTTGCTGGCACCGGCATTACAGCTACTACCAACAATGCTGGTAGCAACGAAACATTAACACTGTCTGTCAATCCGTTTTCTTTAACGGAAACCAATGCTACAGCGACAGCGGCACAAACTGCTTTTACTGTTTCTTACACAGTAGGTTTAATTCAAGTGTTTATGAACGGTATTAAATTAAGCGGCTCTGATTTTACAGCAACAAACGGAACAAGTGTGACACTAGCATCAGGGGCTGCTGCTGGTGATCTTTTAGAATTTGTTGTATTTGGATAGGATTGAAAAATGACAAAAACACGAGATATTGCAGATCTTTTAGATACGAATGGTGATGTTAAACTTGGCGCATTAGATAATGTCCCTGCGGCTGATGTTGTCAATGATATTACACCACAGCTTGGCGGCAATTTAAGCAGCAACGGAAACGACATCAACTTCGGCGATAATGACAAGGCTGTGTTTGGTGCTGGCAGTGACTTGCAGATTTATCACGATGGTGCTGACAGCTATATGACAGAAAGCGCATCTGGCTCACTTTATATTGGCGCAGATAGCACTATCGCATTAACAGATGCTGCTGTTACGCAGAACAAAGCACAGTTCATTACTGGTGGTGCTGTTAATCTGTTCCACAATAACGCCCAAAAACTCGCCACTACATCCACAGGCGTATCTGTAACAGGCACAGTAGCGGCAACAGCGTTTACTGGTGATGGTTCTGGACTGACAGGCGTTGAGCCGTTTCCGTCAGGAACAAAGATGCTGTTTGGTCAAACCGCAGCACCCACAGGCTGGACTAAGATAACCACAGATGATGATGCTGCACTGCGTATTGTTAGCGGCACAGTAGGCAGTGGCGGTTCATCTGGATTGTCTACTGCACTAGCAACACCGACTGTTACTGGTACGATTTCTGGTTCTACTGGCTCACATACGCTGACAACTTCTCAGATGCCAAGCCATAATCACTCATATACTCAACGTAGTGGTAGCAGCACGATTTACTGGGATTACTTTAGTATTGGTACAAATGTAACCACGAGTAATAGCGGCAGTTCCACAGGTTCAACTGGCGGCGGCGGTTCACACAACCACTCATTATCAGCAACATTCTCAGGCGGTACAGCGGCAATCAACGTAAAGTATGTTGACGTAATTATGGCGAGTAAAAACTGATGCAGTTAAATGTAAAACACAACTGCCCACTCAACAGCTTTGAGCCTTGCAAGCAGCTAGACTGCGCTTGGTTTATTAAGCTGGCTGGCAAAGACCCTAACACTGGCAAGGATGTGGATGAGTTTGGTTGCGCTGTAGCTTGGATGCCGATGCTTCTAATTGAGAACGCACAGCAATCACGCCAGACAGGTTCGGCAGTAGAAAGCTTCCGTAACGAGATGGTAAAACAAAATGCAACCAGCCATGAATTACTAGAAAAAATTAAAAACCCAACCCTTGTAGACATGATTGAGGTAAGGCAATGAGAGTATCAATAATTAAAGTAGATGGCACTGTCGTAAAAGATGGTATTGCTTACACAGACTTAGACTTGTCTGCATTGCCTAGCGAGTTTCATGCGCTGCAATGGTATGACACAAAAGGTGATTTTGAAAGCAAGGATGCTGATGGCAACCCTGTTAATACTGCAATTACAGATTTGTCCCCATATCAGTGGTGTGTAGACGCTTGGCAAACTGCGTATGATGCAGAACAAGCTGCTATTGCTGCTGCTGAAGTTGCTGCTGCTGAAGCTGCTGCTGCTGAAGCTGCCGCTGCTGCCGCTGCTATTGCTGCTAAAGCTGCTGCCGCTGCTGCCGCTGCCCAAGAAACTCCATAATGAAGACATCTCAAGAAGTCACTCCAGAACTCCGTGTCGCCCTCGAACTAGAAGCGCATGAGAAAGAATGTGCAGTACGCTATCAGTCTGTTGAGGATAAACTCTCAGGCTTAGACAAGCGTATGTGGCGTATTGAAGCAATGATCATGGGGTCAACGATACTACTTGTTGGCCTCGCATCCTCTCTGTTAATGAAACTATGAAGTCACCATGTATCGGTGTCTGTAAGCTAGACAGAGAAGGTAAATACTGTGTCGGCTGTGGTCGTACAGTTCAGCAAATCACCGATAGAGGTAACTATGACCGCAACAAGTAAAACACTTGGTGATCTCCATGAAGGTATAGCTCAAGAACTCTTGAGCCGTATCCGCTCTGGGGAAGCCACAGCCGCAGAGTTATCTGTAGCTACAAAATTCCTAAAAGATAACGGAATTGAAGCCATCGCTGCACAGGATAGCCCACTGGCTAACCTTGCAGCATCCCTTCCTATGTTCGATGCCAGTGAGAACGATGAGGAGACCAACTTTACGCATTAGCGGGGGTACTTAAAATGCTGGCAGAACTGGCGGCGGCTAATGCCGCTTTTTCTATTTTAAAAAAGTGTGTGGAGAACGGGAGAGACCTCGCAAACGCAGGGAAAGCCATCTCCGATTTTACAAACGCAAAAGACGCTATCGATAACAAAGCCCGAAAAGATGGTTCTAAAAATAACCCAGCAAACTCAGATTTAGAGAGTTTTCTAGCAAGGGATCAGATCAAAGCTAAAGAAGATGAGCTTAGATCAATGATGAACCTCTTTGGGCGTCCTAATATGTATAACGACTACATTAGGTTTTGCGCTGAAGCCCGTAAACAACGAGTAGAAGCTAGAAAAAAGGCAATCCGTGAACGTGAAGAGTTCATCGATACCTGTCTTATAGCCATTTATTGGGCTGTTTGTATCAGCCTAGCACTGGCTGGGCTAACCCTTCTAATTATGATTTTAACGGAGGCTTTATAATGTATGAAGTCCTTGTCCTTGCTTGTCTCTTAACAGACCCGCAACACTGTATAGAACTAGAAAACACCAGACACCCAATTAGCACTTACAAGCAATGTGAAAACCGCGCAATGGAGATGGGAACGGCTGTTAATGACTACATGATCGGTTGGAAAGCTGTTTCTTGGAAATGCAACCCATTGAAAAAAGGTAGACTAACATGATTACGGAACTGTTATCAGGCGGTCTTGTAGGCTCTGTGGGCAAGATCATTGACGATCTACACACAAGTGACGAAGAGAAAGCCCAAGTCCAAGTGAAACTCCAATCTCTTGAGAACGAATTGAAACTCAAGCAGATGGAGATCAACCTCGCAGATTCCAAATCGACAGCCACAGGTATCGGTGGGATCATGCAGCGGTCTTGGAGACCACTTATAGGTATGTCATGTGCCTTGGCGATATTCTGGGAATATGTCGCTAAACAATTCATTATGTTTGGACTGACAGTGTTCGATGTCCAAACCAAACCCCTTCCCGAACTACCACTAGACAGCCTCATGCCTCTTGTTCTCAGCCTTTTGGGAATGGGTGCGTTGAGGACATACGAAAAGAAATCAGGAGTGTCTAAATGAAAAAAGGTCTTTACGCCAACATCAACGCTAAGAAAAAAGCTGGCACATCACGCTCTAAAGCGAAGAGTACAGTATCTGCCAAGTCTTATTCAGCAATGAAAAAGGGTTTCCCTAAAAAATGAACCTAACACGCCTGAGAAACACTCTTATACGGCATGAAGGTCTAAAATTACTCCCTTACAAATGTACAGCGGGTAAATTAACACTGGGAGTAGGTCGAAACATCGAAGATCGGGGTATTTCCAAAGAGACAGCCATGCAGATGCTAGATGAGGACATAGAGATATGCCTCAATGAACTCATGGAACGCCTAGATTACTTTGAAACCTTGCCTACAGAAGTCCAAGAGACCCTAGTGAACCTCTGTTTCAACATGGGGATCAGTAGATTGATGAAGTTCCAACTGATGCTTGGGGCTATCCAAGCTGGACAATACGAACTAGCAGCCAAAGAACTCCTAGATTCACGCTATGCCCGTCAGGTTGGTAAGAGATCGGAAGAATTAGCCGATATACTCCGTCAACAACAATAATAAACCCTCTAGGAAGCCCGTACAGCCCTCTCTAAGACCCACTGAGCTACCCTTGTAGCCTGAAGGGTGTAGATTCGCTGTGCGAGGCTCCTACGAGCCGGAAGAGGTTACGCGAATGACGGTGACAATCCCCGATACTGAGTATCATAGAAAGATACGATCAGATTTCAGAACATTTCTTCATCTAGTACATATGCACCTAGGGCTACCAGACCCTACACCAGTGCAAAAAGACATATCCAAGTATATTATGAGTGGCCCCAAGCGGTCTATGGTACAAGCGTTTCGCGGTGTGGGTAAAAGTCACATCACATCTGCTTATGTTGTCTGGCGGTTACTCTGTGACCCCGAAGAGAAAATCCTAGTTGTCTCAGCGTCTAAGGATCGTGCCGATCAGTTCTCTACGTTTACGCAGAGGCTTATCCAAGAGCTTGACGGTCTTGAGTACCTGATCCCCTCTGGTGAGCAACGTAACTCAAAGATCGCCTTTGACGTAGCACCAGCTAAAGCCTCTCACAGCCCCTCAGTGAAGTCTGTAGGTATCACAGGGCAGCTAACAGGCTCCCGCGCTGACCTCATCATTGCTGACGATATCGAGGTACTTAATAACTCTGCGACACAACAGATGCGCGACAAGCTCTCTGAGTTAGTCAAGGAGTTCGATGCGATCTTGAAGCCAGACGATGAAAGCCGGATATTGTATCTAGGTACACCTCAGTGTGAGGACAGTCTGTACAACAAGATGGACGAAAGAGGCTATGAGACCCGTGTGTGGCCCGCAAGGATGCCTACACAAGACCAGACAGTTAAGTACGGCGGTGCATTAGCCCCTTACTTTAAGACACTCAAGGGTGTGAACTCTGGTGATCCCACAGACCCCCTCAGATTCGACAACCAAGACCTGTTAGAGCGTGAAGCTTCATACGGTAAAGCTGGTTTTGCTATGCAGTTCCAGTTGAACACCCAGCTATCTGACACAGAGCGTTACCCACTGAAGGTACGCGATCTAGTCATCATGGCTTGTGACCCAGAAGAAGGGCCACTGAAGGTCGCTTGGGGGCCGAATGAGGACAAGGTTCTCAATGAGCTTACTAATGTGGCTATGAGTGGCGATAGGATGTACCCACCGATGAACATCGGGGAGACATTCGCTCCGTACACAGGCTGTGTGATGTCTATTGACCCCTCTGGTAGAGGTAAGGATGAGACAGGTTACGCAGTGGTCAAGATGCTTAACTCTATTCAGTTCGTGGTTGCCTGTGGTGGTATCCAAGGTGGTTATGATGACGATACCCTCACAGAACTCAGCTACATCGCTAAGAAACACAATGTTAACCATGTGATTGTCGAGAGTAACTTTGGTGACGGTATGTACACCAAGATGCTTCAGCCAGTTCTGAACAAGATTCACCCTTGTATGATGGAAGAAGTGCGACACTCCACACAGAAGGAACGTAGGATCATCGACACTATAGAGCCTGTGATGGCTCGACACAGACTTGTGTTTGACCCCAGCGTTATCGAAAGTGACTGGAAGACCATCCAGAAGTACGACAGTCACGACAGGTTACATAAGAGCCTAGTGTATCAAATGACCCGCGTGAGTTACCAAAAGGGAAGCTTGAGGCATGACGATAGGCTAGACGCTCTGAGTATGGCAGTTGCCTATTGGGTAGAACAGATGTCTGCGGATCAACAGGCCACTGAAGACGACATAAAGTCTGAGTGGATGAAGGAACAACTGACCTCATACATGGACAATGCCTTTAGTACGACAAGAGAAAATAGCTCCCATAAACCCAACTGGATCAATTAGGACGCACTAGATGTATAAAGGGACAAAAAGGACACTATAGATACTATAGGAAACTATAGAGACTAAGAGTGATGACAACAAGGATTAGACAATGAGGTTATTCTCTCTAGTTTTAAACTATATGATACTGTGGTTACCTTATGTAACTGTAGGTGTCACTGTGATGCTATCGGTGTCCTTATAACTCTGTCGGTAGCCCTTCTGGCTCCTTTAGCTACTGACGTTGAGCCAGACCTCTAGAGATATAACCTCTAGGGGTCTCAGGCTCATTTTGGCAGAAAAATCTGTCAGGGTATTACGTTATACTTCCCACAAAAGTCCCCCGTTCCCCTTCTGTTCACCGCGTGTTCACCGTATGTTCACATGAGGCACCCGCCCCGCCACTATCAACTTGTCCCCGATTTTGTCCCATGATCGCTATGATCCAAGGTGACAGCCAGCCCGCAACAGATACATGATCCGATATGATGCCGCATGACCACCGCCAGCGCGGCGCGGGCTTGTGTGTTTTTCCCTACCTTTTTTGCAATCGCCCTAGCGCAACCCATAGCAACCGATAGCAACCCACAACCAACCACCGGACAACCCGCAACCCACAACCAACCACCGGACAACCACCGCGACACACCCCAAAACAACCCACTATCAACACCGCGACACACCAGCGACACACCCACCAAAACCCCAAAAC
>ERZ1046568.2111-NODE-2111-length-13335-cov-5.329970_pt1 | contig 13335 bp, 10 predicted proteins | sample MGYA00383092_ERZ1046568 | MGnify/ENA primary metagenome ERZ1046568 (study PRJEB29581, sample SAMEA5548362) | metagenome | biome: marine; feature: coastal; material: water | depth 1 m | study: Short-term variability in the microbial, nano- and picoplankton... | reverse complement strand
AAAATTGTACGGTTAAGTAATGCGATCTTCGCCCTGTATCGTGCTTATCCATCAGTGGAATTGCGATCTGGGTATTTGCCGGTCCTCGGGTATTTGTAAACCCCAGATAGCTTTTTGCGGCCACGGCTTTTCGATAAAAGTTGCCATATTGCAAAGTGTGGATCAAAGCAGATGCGTGTTCAAGTTCGCAGTCGGTTCCGGCAACACAAGCCTTGCCATAGGCTTCTATTGCAGACCCTGATCCAGCCAGTGCAATCAAACGCTCGGTGAGCATTTTCCCAAGTGGGGGTGCCATGCGCTGAATTTCCGGTTGTAAGTCTTCTACATATCCCTTTCCGGCCCAAGGGTTTTTAACCACTGCAGCAACGCCGATGATCCTTAAGACGGGATCAGCAGTCTTTTCGCCTTCTCGATGAATATCTTCATCGAATGTCACAACCTTTCGAAGTTCCGGTAGTATCATCATTTTTCTCCCTTTTTGGTTTTGTTGTATAAACGCTCTATTCCGAACGATCTTGGTCAATCGAGCAATAATCCCCATTATAATAGAGCAAAGGTGATCCGTCGTTTGACCGGAAATCAATCACCTCTCCAAAAATAACCAGATGGTCACCGGCATCGACGCTTTTTTGTCTTCGGCAAACGAAGTTGGCGAGAGGTTCTTTGATAACTGGCGTTCCATGCAAAGATTTTTCATAGTCGACTTTATCAAACTTTTCGGCAGATTTTGAGGCAAAGAGCGCTGATACATCTTGTTGGGTGTTGCGCAGAATATTTACCCCGAAATGTTCACATTCGGAAAAAACGCCCCTGCTTAAGGCCGACTTTGCAATGCATATGAGCAACATCGGAGGATCGAGCGAAACAGAAGTAAAAGAATTTGCGGTAATGCCGCGGGGTGTTCCATCGGACTCGGAGGTGGTAATTATAGTAACTCCGGTGGCAAATTTCCCAAAGGCGTTTCGTAAGCTGCGCAGATCAAATTGATGTGACGCTTTTTCCAGATCGGGGTAGAGGTATTGCTGGGTGTGCTCGCCAAGCCGTGGCGCTGATTCAAGCGGCGGTGATTTAGAAGCTGAAAACCGCAAAGGGTTTGAGGCCACGGTCCACGGAGCCTTTGGGCTGTCAGGGTTCGACACCTGCGCAAGCATACTTCTTTTGGCAATATGCGGGTCAGTCACAATGTCTGTGATTGAATTTAACGGTCCGAAAGGGATTTTGCCGCCAAGCATGGCTGACAGTTCGGCTTTTGTGTGGGCTTTGGTCCATGTTTCGACTAAGGAGTTGAGCGCATCCTTTTGCTTTGCGCGCGCTGCGCGGGTTGCAAAGTTTGCATTGCTGCAAAGCGCATCTCCGCCCATGGCATCGGCCAATATTTGCCAGAACTTATCTTCTACAACGCCGATTGCAACGGCGCCGTCTTTTGCCTTAAACAGTCCGAACGGCGCAAGAAACGGATGATTGTTTCCTTCGGGCCCGGGTGTTGTGCCGTTAAAATCATGTAAGTAAACCGCACGTTCACAAAGGCTGAGCACGGCATCATACATTGCGACATCTACAAATTGGCCCTCACCTGTGGCCTCTGCATGCCGAAGCGCTGCCATGATACCAAATGCCATCACCATGCCAGAAAAAATATCGCCAATGCCCGGTCCGACTTTGGTATAGCTGTCTGCATCCGGCCCGGTCAGCGACATAACCCCCCCCATGGCCTGCGCAACCACGTCATAAGAGGGCCAATCTGAATAGGGGCTTTTGCCGGACCTTGGATCGCCAAAGCCCCGAATGGCTGCATAAACCAAACGGTGGTTCAATTCGGACAATGTCTCAAACGATAAACCAAGTCGTTCCATCACCCCGGGACGAAAGTTTTCCACAAGAACATCTGCCGATGTAACAAGAGATAGAAATGCTTCCTTGCCCTCTTGCGATTTTAGATCAATATACACGCTTTTTTTGGATCGGTTCAGGCTGACAAAATATCCGGCCCATTCTTGTTTCGGATCATCTTTGCGAAACGGGCCATTAAGCCGGCTGCTGTCACCCGTTCCACTTTCAATTTTAATCACTTCAGCGCCATGATCAGATAGCATCATAGTGCAATAGGGCCCGGACAGCATCCGGCTAAGATCTAGGACGCGAATGCCATTTAATATACCTTTAGCCTGTGGCAACTCTTCTCAGGCTCCTGTGCTATTGAGGAATTCAACCATGGGGCGGGATATGGCATCAGGATCCTCTGCCAGCGCCATATGCCGCAGCCCTTTTAAAATGATGAATTTTGCGCCGGGTATTTCTGCAGCAATAGCGCGGGTCATTTCCGGCCCGTTGCCATAATCTTCGTCGCCTGTCACCACCAAGGTTTGGCATTCAATGGCAGGATCTGGCGAAATAATTTCATCAATCCCGCCTGCAAGCACCTGATAGATTGTATGATAAACATCAGTTTTATTGGCCATTACCCAACCGCGCACCAGATCCATCATTTCAGGGTTGTTTTTACGAAAAGGTGCCGTGAACCAACGCTCTAGAGCGGCTTCAACCGTTGCAGAGGGCCCGTCAGTGCGGGCTTGTTCGACGCGGTCCAAAATCGCTTTCTGGGCGGCATCGGTTCTGCGATGCGGTGAATGCAGGATCACCAGTTTATCCACCCGATTTGGATAGTCTTGTGCAAATTTACGCACAATCATGCCGCCCAAGGAAAACCCAACAAGACAGGCGCTAGGGCATTTGTAATGGTCCAAAACGCCAAGCAATTGCTCGCAAAACATTTTCAAAGAAGGGGTTTTGGGGGGATTGCTGCTCTGGCCGTGCCCAAAAAGATCATAGGTGATGACATGATGGCTTTTTGCAAAACGCGCGATCTGCCATTGCCAGGCAGACTGATTTAGCCCCAAGCCATGGATCAACACCAAAGCAGGTGCTGAGGGATCGCCATATTCGGTAAGGGCGGTTCCATCAAAAGAGATAGATGTCATTTTTGCCTCGATTGCCTGCGCTGGTGTGCAGTCGCTTCAAGCTTAGCTTGGTCATCGGCATCAAACATTAAATTTTCGCCATCAAATGGCGAAAAATCACATTTTTAGATTCAAATTTTGTCAAAAATAGGAATCAAAAAGCAAACAGGGGAGTGCCAAGATGGCAGATATTAAAACCTACAATATGCTCATAGACGGTGAGTGGGTGAATGCATCGAATGGACAAAGCTTTGCGTGCGAGAACCCTTCAAACGGGGAAGTTTGGTGCCATGTTCCAGAGGCCACCGAAAAGGATGTTGATCGCGCGGTTCAAGCGGCGCATCGCGCATTTCAAAAGGGTCCCTGGGCTTCGATGTTGCCGAACCAGCGCGGCCAATGTCTGCGGAAACTTGCGGAATTACTGGCAGAAAATTCAGAAAAACTAGGCCGTATTGAAAGTATTGATACGGGTAAAATGCTTAAGGAAACACGGTGGCAAGCCAAGTATATAGCAGAGTTTTTTCAGTTTTATGCTGGCTGCGCAGATAAAATTGCGGGTGATGTTTTGCCCATTGATAAGCCCGACATGTTTGTTTTTACTAACCGGGAACCCTTGGGGGTTGTCGCTGCTGTGGTGCCGTGGAATTCACAGCTTTTTTTGGTTGCGGTGAAAATCGGTCCTGCTTTGGCTGCCGGCAATACTGTTGTCTTAAAAGCATCAGAGCACGCTTCGGCCGCGATGCTGGAGTTTGGCGAATTAATTGAAAAGGCAGGCTTTCCCCCCGGTGTTGTCAATATCGTAACGGGGCATGGTGATCCTTGCGGAAAAGCGTTGACCAGCCACAAAAAAGTTGCCCGCGTGTCCTTTACCGGCGGGCCCGGAGCCGCCAAACAAATTCTTCATAATTCGGCAGAAAACTTTGCCGAAGTTTCGCTAGAGCTTGGTGGAAAATCGCCTTTTATTGTTTTTGAAGATGCAAATATTGAAAGCGCGGTGAATGGCTCAATCGCTGGTATTTTTGGCGCAACCGGACAAAGCTGTGTTGCCGGTTCACGGCTTTATCTGCAAGAAGATATTGCCGATGAATTTTTGGACCGGATGGTCGGGTTGGCCAAAGATATTGTGATCGGCGATCCGCTGGCAGACGCCACCCAAATGGGGCCGCTTTGCACCCAAGGTCAAATGAACTGCGTCGAGCGTGAAGTGGCCAGAGCATTGGACGAGGGCGGGACCTTGCTATGCGGTGGTCAGCGCCCAAAGGGTCTCGGCGGTAACTATTATGAGCCGACGATTATCGAATGCCCAAGCCAGAAGATGCATATTGTGGATACCGAAATGTTTGGCCCTGTTCTGTCTGTCCTTCGGTTCAAAACAGAGCAAGAAGTGATCGAGCTGGCCAATGATACCGTGCATGGATTGGCGGCCGGTATATTTACCCAAGACAGCGCGCGATCCATGCGCGTTGCACGCGCCATTGAGGCGGGCATTGTTTGGGTAAACACCTATAGGGTTGTATCACCGATTGCCGAGTTTGGTGGCAATAAAGGATCGGGCTATGGCCGTGAGAGCGGGTTCCAAGCCATGTATGACTATACCCGTCCCAAAACCATTTGGCTCAACACATCATCAGAGCCCATGGTAAATCCATTTGTAATGCGGTGAGGAGGATCTACCAATGAAATTTCAACTGGCCATCAATTTAGAGCGCATGGACGACAGCGCAGATATGCAACAGGTGGCGCGCCACACCATTGATATGGTTCAACGCGCAGAGCGGGGCGGATTTAGCACCGTGTGGGCTGCAGAGCATCACGCATTGGAAATGACCATTGCACCAAATCCATTTCAAATTTTGACCTGGTGGGCGGCAGAAACAAGTCATATCCGTCTCGGCACAGCCGTAGCGACGGCTGCCTATTGGCATCCCATTAATTTGGCTGGCGAGGCTGCTTTTTTAGATTTGATTTCGGGTGGCCGGTTGGAATTCGGGATTGGATCTGGGGCCTATCAACGCGAATTTGACCGCATGCGCCCGGGGCTAAAACAATCGGACGCCTGGCAATATATGCAAGAGATGCTGCCAGTGGTGCGGGCACTTTGGCAAGGCGACGTGGAACATGACGGACAATTTTGGCAGTTTCCAAGATCCACATCCTGTCCCAAGCCGCTGCAAAGTGACGTGCCGGTCTGGGTTGCGGCGCGCTCACCGATCACGTTTGATTATGCGCTTCGTGAAAAATGCAATGTCATGAGCTGGCCCCTCACCCGGCCGTTTTCAGAGGCCGAGCTTTATAAAAAGCAGCTCGATGAGGCGGTTCAGAAAGCCGATAATGGGTTTAGACCAACCTTTGCCATGATGCGCCATGCTGCCGTCTATACGAATGATAATGATCGAGATGAAGCGATATCAGCTATTCAAGGGGTGCTTGGACAGTTCGAAAACTTATTTCGCAATATGGATGATGTGCTCAACGGATTTCCAAAAAAAGTATCTTTGGAAGATCTGGAAGGGCGCGAACAATACAATCCGCATATGCTTGAGGAAAATCTTCTTTTCGGCTCTCCTGATGTGGTGATTGAAAAGCTGAAACGCTATCAAGCGCTGGGAGTTGATGAATTCATCTTTTACGCCAGTATGGGTTTGGGAATAGAGGCCCAAAAGCGGTCTTTGCAGCTTTTTTGCGATGAAGTTATTCCCGCATTTCAAGAAGGATGAAAACCATGACAAATGGTGTTGAAGTAAAACGCGATGGCCATATCCTAGAAGTCAAGCTGGCACGCGGCAAGGTTAATGCAATCGATGTGCCCACATCGCAGGCCCTCGCGGCTGCCTTTGCCGAGTTTAGTGATGATAAAGACCTTCGCGTTGCGATCCTTACCGGCGGCGGGGATAAAATTTTCTCTGCAGGTTGGGATCTTAAAGCGCTTAATGATGGCGAGATGCAGCTCGATAACTGGTGGGAAACTGATAACTACGGAGAAGGTGGATTCACCGGTCTTACTGAAAACTGGAGCCTGAACAAACCGGTGATCGCCGCAATCAACGGGTTGGCCATTGGTGGCGGTTTTGAAATGGCTATGGGGTGTGATTTGCTAATGGCCGCGGATCATGTTGAGTTTGGCTTGCCTGAAATGCCTTTGGGCATTGTGCCCGATGCGGGTGCATTGCAGCGCTTGCCGCGCCGTATTCCGTATAACATCGCAATGGAAATGCTGCTTTTGGGCCGGCGCATGAGCGCAGATGAGGCGGCGCATTACGGTTTGATCAACAAGGTCGTTCCCAAAGAAAAGCTGATGGAGGCCGCCTATGAATGGGCCGCTTCGATTGCGTGGTCCGCGCCGCTTGCCATGCAAAGCGTTAAAGAAGTGTTGCGCACAATTGAATGCGTGCCGCTTGAGCAAGCCTTTCATAAAATGCGCACTGACCCAATGCCGACCTATCGCAAAATGCTCAAATCCGATGATGCCGCCGAAGGCGTGGCGGCTTTTGTTGAAAAACGGGAACCACAGTTTAAGGGGGAATGATGGGGTACATAGCGCCTGGAAAAGTGTCCCGCGTTGCCTCGATCGGTGGCGGACCAATCGGTGGGGGTTGGGCGGCCCATTTTTTGGCACGCGGGTATGATGTGAACCTTTATTTGCACGATACCTCAGAAGAGCCCGCGCTTCAGAGCATATTGAAAACCGCGTGGAAAAGCCTTTCTGCGCTCGGCTTGCATCCTGCAGCCTCTCTTGATCGGTTGCGGATCGTCACAAATCTAAAAGATGCGTTGGACGGCGCTGAGTTTATTCAAGAAAGCGCGCCGGAAAACCTTGCGCTGAAACAAAAGCTCTACCAAGAGCTCGGCACGCTGGTTTCCGAAGACATCGTGATCGGTTCATCAACCTCGGGTCTGACCATGACCGAGATACAAGCCAAATGCCCAACCCCGCAAAGATGTATTATCGGGCATCCGTTTAACCCGCCGTATTTGCTGCCTCTTGTGGAAATTGTCGGCGGTGATCAAACTGATCCAGAGGCGGTTCAATGGGCCAGCGCATTTTATCAGATCGCCGGAAAATCGCCCTTGGTGATGAAAAAGGAAATCCCAGGATTTGTGGCCACACGGCTGCAAGAAGCGCTTTGGCGCGAGGCTTTGCATATGGTGGCAAACGGGGAAGCATCCCCAGCCGATATTGACAATGCCCTAATAAATGGTCCCGCGCCGCGCATGGCAGTTCAGGGGCAATGTATGGCATTTCATGTGGCCTGCGGCGAGGGCGGTATGGCCACCAATCTTGATCAGTTTGGCCCGGCGCTGAAATTACCATGGACACGGCTGGAGGCACCCGAACTCACACAAGTGTTGCGCGACAGGATGGTTGACGGATGTAATGAGATCGCAGGGGACCAGCGGTTTGAAGAAATGGCGGCAAAGCGGGACGCACAGATCGTTGCCGTCCTACGCGCCATTCGAGATAGTGACTAAAGCGTTTTTTGGTTTTCCAGTTTAGCCTTATGCTGCGCATTCAACGTTTCAAGGAAGCCTCTCAATGTGCCGGGCCAGTGTGGTTCGGCGTCCTGTTCGGGCCAGGCTTGCCGATTGGCGCTTGGTCTGCGGTTAAAGTATTTTTTGAAGGCTTGGGCAAAGTGCGAAAGTGAATTAAAGCCCGAGGCTGTTGCAATTTCCCGCACGCCCAAATCGGTTGAAATGAGTAGTACCCGGGCGTGTTGCAACCGAAGCAACAATCCAAACTGCACGATGCTGCAGCCCACCGATTTGTTGAATTGCCGTTCCAATTGCCGCTGCGACAGCCCCACCTGCCGTGCAATCTCTGGCACGCTCAGCGGGTCCGGTATATTGGCTTCAATAATTTCAATTGCGGCTCGGACGTCTGGACCTAGCCGCTCAAGACCGCGTCCAAGGCTTTTTCTTTGCGGGTCTTTGCCCGATCGAACCGGATGATGCATGACTTGGTTTGAAATTTCTCCGGCCAAGGCTTCGCCGTGATGACCCCTGATGACCTTGAGCATAAGGTCAATCCCTGCTGTTGAACCAGAGCAACAGGTGATTTGCCCGGCTTCGGTAAAAAGATGCTCTTCGATATCTATGTCGGGAAATTGTTCTTGAAAGCCCGCGATATAGGACCAATGGGTTGTGGCTTTGCGGTTATTCAAAAGCCCAGCCCGCGCCAGCAAATAAGCCCCTTGTTCAACCGAGTAAATTTTCACGCCCAACCGGGCCTGAACCCGTATCCATGAAAACAGCTTTTTATTGGCATAGCGCTCTGCCCCCCAGCTGCCGACTACAAAAAGCATGTCGTTGCGGTCCAGCCGCTCTGGAGGTGACGCACATTCAACGGACATATTATTGCTGGCGGCGATAGAGGCGCCATCAAAGGAAATATGATGCACAATATAAAGCGGCGCAGGTGACAGGTAATTGGCTATGCGCGGCGCTTCTATAATATTCATCAGCGAATACATGTTAAACCGCGGCAGCAGTAGACAAAATATGTTTTGTGTCATGACCCCTCTACGCTAATTTATCCACAAGTAAGCTTACCGAAACATGCCATGGGCACCAATTTTCGACAAGTAAAGATCAAAAAATGGCGAAAAATCGATAACTAAGGTTCGCCTTGGCTTCAAGATAGTGATCAAAACAAGGGAGGTTTGTGACCATGAATTACGATGTCGTTGTGACCTGTGCTGTCACAGGTGCAGGAGATACCACAGGCAAAAGCCCCCATGTTCCGGTAACGCCAAAAGAGGTTGCCGAAGCAGCGATTGAAGCTGCAAAAGCGGGTGCAGCGATTGCTCATATCCACGTGCGCGATCCGCAAACGGGTCAAGGATCGCGGGATCCAAAGCTGTTCAAGGAAGTGGTAGACCGTGTGCGCGATAGCGGCACGGACGTGGTCATCAATCTAACGGCTGGCATGGGCGGCGACTGGGTGCCGTCAGAAGATGATCCCTCTATGCCTGGGCCCGGAACCGATATGATTTCGGCAGAAGAGCGACTCACCCATGTGTATGAGTGCCAGCCTGAAATATGCTCTCTCGATTGTGGAACGTTGAATTTTGGCAATGGAAACGAAATTTACATCTCAACACCGCCGATGTTACGGCAAATGGCTGCGCTGACCAAAGAATGGGGCGTGAAGCCTGAGCTAGAGGTATTTGAGTTGGGCCATATCCGCTTTGCGACCCAAATGATTGCAGAAGGTTTAATCGCAGAGCCGCCTATGTTTCAGATATGCCTCGGTATTCCTTGGGGCGCAGACCAAAGTGTCGATACGATGAAAGTAATGAAAGATCACTTGCCATCGGGGGCAAGCTGGGCAGGGTTTGGCATTTCGCGCATGCAAATGCCAATGGCCGCCACGGCCGTGGCCATGGGCGGAAATGTGCGGGTTGGGCTTGAGGATAATATCTATCTTGATCGGGGGGTTTTGGCCACGAATGGTCAATTGGTGACCCGGGCCGTGGAAATTCTTGAAAGGATGGGCGCGCGCGCGCTGACACCCCAAGAGGCCCGCAATAAACTGAAGTTAAGAGGTGCCTCTGAATAGGGGCTTTTGGTACGTCGATCGCTCAGCGCAGGATGAAAAATGACCACAGAACAGTCGCATGAAAACGAGTTGTTACTTAAAACTGTCCAATCTTTTTTAGAGGCGGAAATTTACCCGCATGAAGAAGAGGTGGACCGCACCGGTGAGGTGCCGATTGAGCTTGGCCGCCAAATAGAGCAGCGCTCGAAAGAGGTGGGTCTTTTCGCCTCAAACCTGCCCGAAGCGGTTGGTGGCGGTGGGTTGGATTATAAAGCCATGTCGCTGGTGGAACGCGAATATGGAAAAACCACGCATGCTTTGCACTCATGGATTGCGCGGCCGACTGAAATCTTATTGGCCTGCAAAGGCGATCAAATCATACGCTACCTTGATCCCTGCGTGATAGGCGAAAAAAGAGAGCTCTTTGCCCTCACAGAGCCGGAAGCCGGCTCGGACGTCATGGGTATGAAAACCAATGCAAAAAAGGATGGGGATGATTGGATATTAAACGGTTCAAAGCATTTCATTTCTGGACCCGTGATACCAGATTTTGCCATTGTCTTTGCGGCTACGGGGGTAGATGAGACACCTCGTGGTCCGCGAAAACGCGTGACGGCTTTCCTTGTGGATGTTGGCTTGCCGGGATTCGAATGCAAAGAAGGCCATAAATGCGTCAGCTACCGCGGATATAAAACTTTTCAGCTCAGCTTTGACAATGTGCGCCTTGGACCAGATCAGATTTTGGGCGAAGAAGGACGCGGTCTTGAGCTTTCGGGCAAATGGCTTGGGATGGGCCGCATTTGGGTCGGCGCATCGTGTTGTGGCAAGGTTGAGCGCATGATGGATATGGCCACAGAGTGGGCTGCCACCCGTAAACAGTTTGGTAAACCCATTGGCCAGTTTCAGGCAACAGGATTTCGCCTGGCCGATATGGCCATCGGCTTGCGCACAGCAGACCTGCTTGTGGCCGATGCGGTGCGCCGCGCCGATGAGGACCGGATGGAAGATCGCGATGCGGCTATGGTCAAAGTCTATTGTTCAGAACTGCTGAACAAGGTTGCGGATGATACTGTGCAGATATTCGGCGGTATGGGCCTTATGGAAGAAATGCCCATTCAGCGGCTTTGGCGCGACAGCCGCCTGGAACGGATTTGGGACGGCACCTCTGAAATTCAAAGACACATTGTAACACGGTCGATCCTAAGGCCATTGGGGGCATGACCCCGAAGCAACGGCAAAACTTTGATCGGCTTTTGTCACCACGCCATATTGCCTTTATTGGCGGACGCGATGCGCTGATCGCGATCGGTGAAGCAAAAAGGCGTGGCTTCAAAGGTGAATACTGGCGTGTTAATCCGCGCCGCGAAAAACTGGGCGGCATTCCCTGTTTTACGGATATTGACGCGCTGCCCGAAGCGCCGGATGCGGTGTTTCTAGCCATACCTGCACCTGCAGCTGTAGCGGCAACTCGTGCTCTGCGAGACATGGGCGCGGGAGGTATTGCCTGTTACACAGCTGGCTTCAAAGAAGCTGGGCCTGATGGCCAAAAGCTTGAGCAAGACTTGCTAGAAGCCGTCGGTGATATGGCTTTGATTGGGCCCAATTGCTACGGCATTATCAACTATCTCGACGATAGCGCGCTTTGGCCCTTTGCCCATGGGGGCAGCTGCCCTGGTTACGGGGCAGTGATCATCACACAAAGCGGTATGCTATCGTCGGATATATCCATGAGCCAACGCTCGCTGCCTTTTACCCATATGGTGTCTGCGGGAAATCAAGCCGTTCTGGGCATTGCAGATTTCATTGATATTCTGTGTGAAAATCCTGCTACAAAAGCCATTGGTCTTCATATCGAGGGCTTGTCCGATATCCCTAAGTTCGAAAAAGCAGCGCTAAAAGCACTGGCCCATGAGACACCGATTGTGGCTTTGAAAACTGGAAAATCTGAAATCGGCAGTGCGCTGACCTATAGCCATACCGGGTCTTTGTCTGGCTCAAAAGAGCTTTACAAAGCCCTTTTTGAACGCTTGGGGATTATCAGCGTCACCAATCCGTCACAGCTTATAGAAACGCTCAAATACCTGTGCGTTGTGGATCGTCCAACGGGCAAAAAAATTGCTGGTTTTACTTGTTCGGGTGGCGGTGCAACGATGCTTGCCGATTACGGCGAAGAGATCGGCCTTGAGTTTCCAAGTTTTGACAGCTCCGCAACTAAGATCCTTGAACAGCATTTGCCGTCCATTGCAACAGTGTCAAACCCGTTAGATTATACAACCCCGATATGGGGGCAACCAGAATTTACAGAGCCCGTTTTCCGGGTGGCGCTAGAGCATAATGATGTGCAGGCCGCTGTATTGGTGCAGGATTATCCGGCAGAGGGGCTCGATGAGAGCAAGGTTTTTTATCAAAATGATGCGCTTGCTTTTGCCACAGCGGCCAAATCGCTCGGTATCCCAGCCGCCATATGCGCCACAATTCCAGAGAATTTCGATAAAGCCTCGCGTGAGTTTTTGATTGCGCAAGGTGTTGCGCCAATGCAGGGCATTGAAGAAACGCTGAATGCGGTTTCTTCGGCGGCTTGGTGGCGCGCGCGGTGCGATCAACTGCGCAATAATCCCTTTGAACTGATGGCCTCAGCCATGCCAATGGAGGGCACGACGCAAATGAACGAAGCCGAGGGCAAAGCCCTCGTTCAAAGCTTTGGAGTGGACATTCCCAAAGGTGCCGTCACGCATATCGACGGGCTGACTTTGGTGGCTGAGGATATAGGGTATCCTGTGGTGCTCAAAATGATCGGCGCCGGATTAGAGCATAAAACAGAGGCCGGAGCGGTGGCCGTCAGTCTTAAATCTGCTGCTGAATTGAAAGATGCGGCAAAAATGATGATCCGGTCCGTGCAGGAGTTTGATCTGGATTGTCTGTCTGATCAATTTCTTGTCGAGGCTATGGCGGATACGCCATTGGCAGAACTTATCGTTGCCATACGCCAAGATCAACAATTTGGCTGGGTGCTTGCAATCGGTAGCGGTGGTGTATTTGTTGAACTGATCGGAGATGTGAAGCATTTGCTGTTGCCGACTAATGCCGAAAGTATTGAGGCCGCCCTGCACGATCTGAAAATTGGCAAGCTGCTGAGTGGTTTTCGGGGGGCAGAGCCCGCCAATTTTAGATCTCTCTCAAACCAGATTTTAACTCTGTGCCAGAAAATACAAAAATCAGCCCTACATATTGCCGAAATTGAATTGAATCCGCTTTTCGTTTATCGTGACAGCATCATGGCTGTTGATGTTTTGGGCCAAAAACAAAAAGCTTCATAACTAAAGAAAAGCAATTGCTTTGATGCGAATGATTTTACTCCTGTTTTATTTACTCCTTACAGGGTGATTTAAGCGTAAACTGAGTGGGCTGAAGTTTGTGATGGCACTTGTTTGGCAGACTGCATTTGATGGCGTTGCCAGAATAAACAGCCTTGCCCAAAATCGACGCTGCATTTAGCCACCCAGCTATGCCCACTCCTGTAGTATCCTTTCGCTACTTCAAAACGAGTCCTGAGATCATCCAACTTGTAGTTATGCTTTATGTGAGATTTCCACGTTCTCTTAGGATTGTAGAAGATCTTCTTGATAAACGAGGCGTGGACGTAAGCTATGAATCCGTTAGGTACTGATGGCATAGGTTTGGCTCTCAATTTGCAAGCCATATCAGGAAGCGAAGAACGGGGGGTATGCTGTCTTAGCCCCCTAGAACTGTGCCAATATATTTTGGCAAAGGGAGTAAGGAAACATGGGTCGAAAGCGTTATTCTGATGAAGATGTGTTGAAGTTGTTACGCGAGATTGATGTT
>ERZ1046568.2110-NODE-2110-length-13337-cov-4.459720_pt1 | contig 13337 bp, 3 predicted proteins | sample MGYA00383092_ERZ1046568 | MGnify/ENA primary metagenome ERZ1046568 (study PRJEB29581, sample SAMEA5548362) | metagenome | biome: marine; feature: coastal; material: water | depth 1 m | study: Short-term variability in the microbial, nano- and picoplankton... | reverse complement strand
TAATTATAGCATCTCCAGACACTTCTAATTTAGCACTAGGGCTATCCGTACCAATGCCTACATTGCCGTCGGAGTCGATGCGCATTCGTTCTGCGTTATTGGCGTCAATGACAATTTCATTACCTTTAGCACCTATGCGGTTATATAACTCACCTGTTGTATTTGCGTCATTAAACGTAATGTAGGAGCCTGTTGTAAGGTTAGACTGTGCCTTAATAGGAGTATTTGTAGTATTTGATGAATAAACGTGTAGTGGTCTTGTAGGACTATCTGTACCAATTCCTACATTGCCACCACCTCCTATAGTTAAACGAGGAGAAGCAGTGCCGGTATTGTTAAACTCATCTATACTAAACTTCGAAGACAACCAACTATCTTGTTGATAAAATAAACCCCACTGCTTAGAGCTTGTCCCCGCAACATCGATAAAATACGCCCCTCCCGACGCCACTTTTGTAGATAACTTAGCACTAGGACTATCCGTACCAATACCTACATTGCCGTCGGAGTCGATTAGCATTCTTACGTCATTTCCTGAACCGGTTTCAAGACGAAGTTTACTGTCAGTGCTTGAAATTCTTACCTGATCGTCCGATCCATCTTTTAAGACAACGGAACTTATAGCCGTTACATCAGCGGAGTCTCTTTCTAAAATTAATGTTGAAGCAGGTGACCCTACAATGTGCAGAGGAGCACTAGGGCTATCCGTACCAATGCCTACCTTGTCCGTGCTGATAGCAAGTGCTGAGTCTGTACCTTCTCCGTCCTCTATGTATTTAGCGGTAGCGTCTACTCCATTTGTAGTGTCGCCTATTTGTAATAAAGATTTATAAGTATCTGCGGGTGTTTGATTTGATAAGTCTGCCATCGTAAAAGAGGGTTAGTTAAGTATTAATTATTAATTGATTGGCTAGGTTGACCATGTACGGCCGTTTAATGCCGACCAGTTTGTATTTAAAGTACTCCAGGCTCCAGCGACAACGGGTGCGGCAGGGCATGGGTGAGAAGCGGGGAGATTTTGGGTTAAACCCCATTTATGAGCTAGGTAGCATTCGTATTGCTGAACGGTTTCGACATCATCGACATTTAAAAAAGCAAACTCGTGCATTTTCGTATCGGAGAATACCGATGGGACAGACTCCACTCCGCCGTCAATAAACTGATTAACGGGTTTGTTTCCACCAAGCCAGTCATTGTCAAAAGCGGTGTTTATTGAGCCCGGAGTAAAATCGGATCCTGCGGTCGTTAAATTTTCGCTTGTACCTGAATGCTGACCACCATTTACTGAGAAATTTAATGTTCCGTTAGGGTAGGAGTAAGAAAGAGTTATCAATGTTAATGGTAAAGCCTCCCCCACGGTTACAGATCCTATAAGCATAACCCCAAGGTAAGTGTCGGAAATATTAGTGAGGAAGTGCTCCTCTACAAACATAGAGCCTGTAAGAAAGCTTTCTGAAACCCCTATACTAAGCTGCGGGTAGGATTTATCCGCTCGATTACCGAGACTGACAATTTTATGGCTTCTTTGTATCATATCTGAGGATATGACCATTAAAAGTGTACCCGTGTCTGGAAGTGCCTGATTTCGGGGTCTGCTTGCTGCGGAGCCTAAGACATCAACACCTAACACATTCTGACCTAACACATTCGTAGGATCAAAATGTAAATAGTGCGGATCTCCAGAAGCATCCTGGTCTAAAAGAGGATTACCTCGAAGGCTCCATGATGTGCCACTTCCGTAGTCCAATCTCCAGAAGTCGGGTGTGGAAGGCGTATTGGTGATGCCGTTGCCAACAGAATCAGTAAACCGAAAACCCGGCAGGGTGCTGCCATAGTCAATTTCGCCGTTGGTTCCTTGAGTAGAGTACGACCCCTCGATATTCTCTGTTATAAGTGACGGGTCCCAAGAGAATCCCGGACCGCCCGGCACGGTTGGGGAAGATGGGTTACATGCAAAGTATTTATTTAAAGCGGGACTTCTCCATTTACGAAGAAGAATGTCGGGGAAGCCATTTCCGTCGGTGTCGCAGTATAAAGATTTTACAGAACCGCCCAGCTTCCGACTTTTGACCGAGGTCTTTTGTCTTCCGCTCTTTCGCTTAGCGGGCCGTAATATTTCCGAGGTTCTTACGGAAATATCATCACGCTTTTTTTGCTGGGCGTTTTTGTAGTTCACTCTACAATACAGATTTAGCGCGGTTTATTTTAGATATAAAACCGTTAATACCGTCATAAGAAACACCTAGAGCTGCACCGAATTCAGGGAAAAAATGCCCAAACATGCGTTCGACGGTTTTTTGATTTTCTACGGTGCGCGAGTCTATAATGCGCTGTTGTTTTTTTGAAAGCGTGTGAGTGCTTTCCTTTACATGTGTGTACTTGTTCATATAAATTATCCTTGATATTGATTCATGCCACTGGGATTACTATTACCCATACCAGCGGTAGCAGCGGCAACGCCATCGGTTGGTTCGGGAGACTCCCCTCCACCTTGTGCAGCATTGTCACCCAACATCTTTGCAATCTCTGCTTCAGTCTTCGGGTCTGCTGGTGCTTCGGGAGGTAATAATTCGTCGGTCTTTTCAAAGCCCATAGCATCCAGAATTCTCTTGAGCATGGGACGGATAAATGGACGCATCTCAGGCGGCGATTGGAAATACCTGTCCTGAGTCTGAAGCGCGAGGTTCGCTTTCTCTATAGCCCTTTGACCTTGGTCCTGAGACAAAATAACTCGGACATTGATACCGATATCACGAATAGCATCCGGGGTCATGACACCAAAGGCTCGAACATCACCCTCCATATACTCAAATACTTCTTCCTCATCCATGGTAGCCATGGACACTTGCACAAGCTTGGTGAGATGTTGCTCAAATCCTCGAACTATACGACGCATCCAACGACGGCCGATCTTTGATGCTTCGCGTAAAGTTGCTTCCACACCGGTTGCTGTATTAGCAGGAGCCAAGGCTTGATAATCTCCCTGTGCCATATTACTTACCCCGAGCCATAACTGAACGATGCCAAATACAAAATCTATAAGATCCTGAGTTCTAATGTCTACATTCGGGATGGCCGCAAATTGAATAAACTCATCAATACTGCTCTGATCTTTTAACTCAAAGATCTTCCCTGCATGAAGTTCTACATCCTCAGGCTCATCTTCCACAGCTTGAGGGTTCACACCAATAATTGGGTTAGCCGCAAGCTCATTACGATAGCTTTGAGAATTAAATTGTTTGTCTACATACTCCTGAAAGCTTCGAATACGCTCAGGTAAGCTTCGACCACACCAGTGATTTCTATCTTTCCCGATCGATACAGCCGTGTAAGGGACTTGGTTATCAGGCGTGAGCTTGGCGACAAATTCATAATACAAAGGCTTTTCAGTCTCCGGATCAATGAATACGCAAAATTCTTGCGGAGTACCCGTACCGAGCACATCACGCTTCATCCAACACTCTAATATTTGAACGCTTGGGTTTTCGTCCGAATCAAAGTCTAGGTTCTCCGTTCTCTCATCATTCTTTTCTATCGGACTTCTTGGATTTGCGTCTTTATTTACAAGATTTTCATAATCACTGAAACTGATCCAGTCGCGTTCAAGAAACATTTCACGAGCCCATCTTAAGTCTTTGTCGTACAACTCAACGATGATGTCGGATTCGTCCAAAGACTCAGCATGTGATGGGCATAAGAAACGGTCAGAATCTATGACCTCCGACCTTGGACCTCTGTACTTCACCTGTTGAGTTGGGACACCTTGCGGAAGCGGTTGGAATTCGTGAACGCCCGGAATCATTTGGAATGAGGGGTCGGTCGAAAGTCGAAGCTCTGTGTCGCCGGTCATAGGGTTCATCTCAGGTATAAACTGAGCCTCTCCCTCAATGATGGGACCTTCACCTGGAATATCTTCAAATTCCTGAGTCTCTCTATTAAACAGTGCACTTCTTTCAAAATCATACCATGTCGAGACATCTTCCCGATAAGTAGATTTTAAAATTAATGCACGCTGTATAAATAGATGGAGATATGACTCTTCCAGGCGCTCTCTTGTATTTGCCCGGTCTTCAATCTTCCAATTAAAATATTTATCGTAGGCTTCAGCCATATCGATATCACCAGCACCCTGAGCATCGAATTTAAAATAGGGACTGGTTCCGGTAATTTCGTCCTCTGCCCGTGCCATGAAGTGATCAACCACAAGGGATGTCATAGGAACTGATAGGTTGGAGTGACTGAATATTCCGTCATACCCTACCCGATCAGATCGGTCATTATGATACGTCTTCCACGATATCTTATCGTGCTCAATACGCTCGCGGTTATCCTCTTTAAGCTGCTCTACTCTTTCGAGCGCATACTTTACTAGCTTTTCCTCCTGCTTTTGATTAAGACGTAGATTAGTTTGCTTCATTTATGAGATTCCGAGCGACTGCGCTTTTTTGATGACCGTGACCATAAGATTTAACTCTTTTCTTTGTATATCGTCCACCCGTTGCGTTTTCTCTTCGTCGCTTAATTTCTTGGATGCTTCGATCTGTTTTCTGAGCCTCCGCATCTTGTTCTTCTGCTTATCAAGCTGGCTAATTGATGATGATAGTTTGAGAAGCTCTCGGTTATCGTTGTGGACAGCGGTGTATGTTTTTGCATTAATTTCTTTTGCTGACTTTACCGCTTTCTCTGCATTTTTTACGGCGTCCCGAATTTCATAGAGTGTGCCTCTAGTCGCAGAGCCGTAGGTCGTGGCTCTTAGAAATCTGTTAATAACCGGTATGTCGTTAACATTTTCTATGGATGGTTTACCACTTCCAAGACTGAATAACGACCCAAACAAAGCATCTGCCATCTGCCCCGGACCTCCGAGGTAACCAAGGACTGCGTGTCTCATTTGATTACCGGAGATATCAAACTTTACATCTTCATCTGAACGATAATATAGCGGATTATTCCCGAGCATGCCTGCGAAGGAACCTTTTACATCATCACTACCACCCATTAAGTTATTGATCCCTTTTGACAACTTATTCCAATGCTCAGGAGTCCCTTTAGGATCCTGCATATGTCCAGGTTTCGCTACTTCAAATGGACGGTCCGCATATCTTATTGGAGAACCCATGAAGTTCTTATTTGCGTAGAGCTCTATTAGCGGAGTAAAGGGTGTGGGAGTCAGCGCCACGGCTAAACCACTCGAACCGCCAACGGGGTTGAACGCACTCATTGCACTGTCGGTAAATCGTGTTGTGGCTTCGACTAACCCAGCACCACCCCTACCAAATACATTCTTCGCAAACATATCACCCATGACCTGGCCCATTGTCCAAAATAAGTTGTAACCTAAAGGAAGAGGTAAGCTGAAGAAGCCTGTATCCTTTTCATCATTGAAGAATTCAGGCAGACCAGGAGGTAGAGGTAGAATTGCGTTGGTATCTCTTTTGTAAGAGCTGATGGTATCGTAATCCGGCATCTCCTCATCCTCGTCATCATCCATTAGACGGTTGAGTATATTTATAATAAATGCGGCTCCTGCGATACCAGCGATAAGCTTGGCTCTTTCTTTAGGTGATCTTCTTGAGAAGGTGGTAAAGAACCGATCTATCGAATTCATGGATGCTCCAAAGAACACATATAAGGAGCCGAATGTCTGGGTAAGATTTCCTTTTTGGTTGAAATCAACGGTTACATTCCTGGCGATTACGGCTGCTTCATCTGGGCCTCTACCATCTTTGATTGCTGCCCAGAAAGTAGATGCACGGATGGAGTTTTCTACCGCAGTGTTCGCAGTATCTACAAAATCCCAGAACTTTCCCCACGATGCTTTTGTCCACCCGTCTTTACCGTTAAGAGATTTTTGAATGTCCTTTATTTTCTCAACAAGAGTTGGGTGTCTAAACATATCAACCTTCCCGCCCTGCTTTTTGTAGTATTGGTACATTGCCTGACGGTTCCCGGACTCAAGAATCTTTTTAGGATCTTTTAAACTTAAGACTTTTGAAATCTCAGCCTTTGTATTCGGATTAACTCCTTTTTTGATGTCTGCTTCCGCTTGATAAATAGCCTTCATGAAGCCAGCTAAATTTTTTCTGCTTAAAGCATCCTTAATGATTACCTTTTTATTGTCTTCACTAAGATGAATTCTTGCAGTTAAGACATCCCGGAAAAAGTTGGGGAGTATGAACGCGAGGTTGGCGGAGGTGAACATCTTAGCCATTAAACGAGTACCGACATTGAAGCCTCCAAGAATTGGGGGTAACGATTCGTATCGTAAATTGTTCATGGCATCCGCCATGCGGAGCCCTTCGTCTGTTTTTGGGTTGAACCGGATGAAGTATGGTTGCCCCGCTTTTCTAAAAACAAAAACATTCTGGTCGTTTTTAAACTCATTACTTAAGGTTCTCCGAACCAGACCTATTTTCGAGTCGGCGATACCCGCATCATCAGTTTTGACCTCGTAAGCCATTTTTGTTTCCGAAGGCTCGAACGGTTTGTCGAACACTTTATTGAACTCTGCGGTAAGCTCCTTTAGAAGGTCTTTATTTTCCGGTTCGTGTATTGTTTGAAGCGTGTCGAAAATCTCTTTAAGCTCCGGATCTGGGTTTGCAAAATCAAAAAACTCGCTGCTATCTTTTTCGGAGTTTTTAGTCGGATTTAACACCGAGTATAAAAGTGCATACCTATTTCCGAACGACTGGGATACCTCATTCTTCTTAGCCCGGATCATAGCTGATGTATGCTGGTTGATAGCATTACCTACAACGGTTACCGGGTCTGGCCCGTATGACTTAACCCCATCACTCTTATGACCAAAAGCTCCCTGAAGAACCAAAGCCCCTTTTGGTTGGTTAAATCCTTTACCGGCTCCTGTGCTCTTAGATCCAAACTCTTCCCAGGCTTCTTCCTGATCAAAGAACTGTTCTGTCTCACCCTCAAATCCTTGAAGTGGAGAGTATGCATAGTTGTCCGCAAGCTTTACTTTTGATGTGTATTTATTGCCGTACTTATCCGCGCTACCCGTATTAAAATCAAAGCGGGAAGCTGCGGTTATCATTGCAGTCTTTTCATCAATGGACTGAATCTTTTTACCCTCTGCGTCGCGTATTTCGGACATAATCAACTGACCATAGGAAAGCTGATCTAAGCCATCCTTGTTCATATCGTAATAGACGGGGAGAAACTCTTTTAGAAACTCTACAAATTCTGGCTTTGATTCCATATCAGCCATTACTTCCAAAGCTTTCTTTGTTTCCACACCGGAATTACGGATAAAATTACCGTCTTTATCGTAATAAAAATCGTAGAGCTTTTTGTACTGTTCGCCTTTCCCCTGCTCGTCTTCTTTCCGCATATCCGCTAATACTTCCTCGGCTTTTGCTTCGATTTGAAGATTTCTACTGGGTGCGGCTCGTGCAATTAGGTACTCGCCGGCTTCCTTCTGTGTAACATTATGCTTCCGCATAATCTCAGTCAGAGGATCATAATAATCTAAACGACTTTGCTCTAAACCATTTCCGCCTTTTCCAAAATACTGATGCGAACGACCATGTACATCCAACCAGTTATGAAGAAGACTGCCTTTCTTAAGTCCGAGCTTTTCGAATGTTTTAAGAGATGACTGTGACAAAAGTTTAACCGGGCTCATCCGGTCGATCATATTCATCCGGAAACTACCTTTATCGTAGCTTTCTTTTCTGGTGGCCGCCCATTCCTTAAATTCTTTCTTAAGCTCCCGATCGCCCGCGATCCTGGATAGCAGGGTCGATTTCGTAAGATTTGGGTTCACGTCGCTGGTCAGCGTTGCATTGGAATTTAGGATGGGTCTATACTCTTCCCCCTTTTTAGACTCTAGTTCTGCTGTCTGCTGTTCAGTGAATTCCGATAAATTTTTAATAACATCCCCAAGCAGTGTACCTTTAATTTTTAAACCTAGAAGGTCTTTGATCGCGTTAATTAACTCATCAAACAGAGACATTTTAGAATTAGTGGGTGCCTCGATGCTGTCTAAAAATTTAATAAGACTATTCTTTGAAAGAGCTTCAGATAGAAACTCCTCAAAGCTTGTTAATCCATATAAACCTTTCTCGGCAGCTGTAGAAATATTTTGCGACCCATCAAAACCCGCTTTAGCTCTAGCTATATCGTAGGATCGCAGTAATCTAGCTGCGGGTGTGTCTTTTTTACGTTCCCTATTTTGTGCTGCCGCATCCCTGAATAAACCAAGATTGGTCAACCTATTTATGGTCGCACCGTGAAATGCTTCGTGGATTATGTTGTAAGAAACCGTTTCTGGGTTTTTATTAAGAAACCTGTCCCTATCGATAGCAATATCCGGGAGTATTGCAAAAGCGCCGTCGGCTTCAGTGTACTTAGCTGCGGCGCTTCTATTCTCGTTGTCTTCTAAATATCTTACTGGAGTGTCACTGACTCGCACACTTGAGCTTTCTTTAAATGAGCGACCTATGATCTGACCGTCGCGATTAATATCTTCAAACTTCTTCTCCGTGCTGAAATCTTTAAGTGAGTTGAAAGCTGAAACTGCGGCCTGTATATATTTTTTCCTTTCCGGCGTGGAGACTTCGTTAGCCAGTTTTCGTAAAACGGAACCTACCGTGGGCTTATCTACAAAATCGTAAAGATCTGCCCTCCCCGCATCGGAATTGAGAGTGCGGTTCTTGATGCTCGGGCTGATATTGGCGGTGAAGATGCTCTGAAATTCTTTTACATTCTCGGCTAACTGAGCTTGTTTAAGGTTGTCAGTCATTGAGTCGTCCAACTCTTTCTGAATTTTCTTAGTAGCTATTTTTTCAGCCTGCGCTCGTATCTTAGAGTCGGCTACTTTAACTCCGACCTTTTCTTTAATTCTTTGAAACTCTTCGTCAATCCGGGATCTTCGGATTCTTGCTGCAATATCCTCTAAAGTATTTAGTTTCTCCTTACGGTTTGCTCCTCGGTTAGGTAGATCCTTTTCTATGCGAAGGTAAGAATTTAGTTTCTTACGAGCATCATCTGGAGAAATTTTCCTTAGTGCGATTGCATTAGCGAGATCTTTTTGAATTTTCTTGAGATCCTTTGGAGCATCCTTTGGAGCATCTAAACTGTCTATAAAAGAAGTGTCTGAGGGATCTTCGATTTCTTTTGAAGAAGTTTCGACCTGAGTGTCTTCATTTCCGCTATCGTCCCGCATCTCCGCGGAGTCATCCTTATCAAAGCTTTCTGCTTTCTGAGTATCCCGCTGAAGAAGGTTTTCTGAATTTGGATCAAACTGTCCATAAATATCAATTCCTTCTGCATCTAAAACGGCTTGGGCTACAGGCTTCGCCAAGGCTGCCATGACTTCGGGGTGTAGATTTCCTTCCTTATCAGAAAACATTGAAAAATCTACCAACTCTCCACCCATCATCATCTTACCCTGATCATAACGCCACCTGAAGTTTTTCTTATTGGTGTCGTCTTTTATCTTAATATTAGCTCTTTGAATATTAAGGTTTTCATACATTGCGGTAATGAAATCGTTGAATACATACGGGAGTAAACCCTCACCTAGACCACCGGGAAGCTGCTTTCTGGAACCGTCTTTTACCTCTGATGAGGGTATGAACTGTAACTTCTCCATTTGCTTAACTGGATCCCCGCTTAAATACCAATTAGCAAAGTCAACCGCGCTTATGTCGGTGGATGATAGTAAGTCAGACTCTTCCCGTTTCATGTTTATCGGACGGGCTGGCATAATCTCTGACTTACCTACATTGGTACGCTCTTTTTTAAATCCACTATTTAACCCAAGCATAGATTCTGCCGCTGTTTCTGGAGACAACCTTCCTTTTGAGAAAGCAGTCATAATATCAAAAGTCTTAAATATGTCCCCCGCGGTAAAAGCCCCATGATCACCCTTTGCAGCAATGGGTTCGGAAACATTACTTCCTGGGGTTCGGAAATTATAAGAGCTTTCGGGCGGTACTTTAAACCCTACTACGGATTTTAGTTGCGGAGTTGAAACACCGCCCTGAGCCTGATCAAGCCCCTTATTTAACTCGCCGGCTAGAAATTTTCTTTTTGTGTCTATCTCTGCTAGAGATTTTTTATACCTCTCTATAGCATTGATCATATCTTTAGGAACCGGCACCTTTTTACCTTCAACCGTAACAGACCCTGCTTTTAAATCTTCGATGTACTGGTTGAGTTCCTTAAATATAACCGCCGTTGGGCGATCTGGATTTCCGAAAATATCAGGGGGTGTGAAACCTTCACTCCTTTTAAATTCCTTTGCGTCGCTCTGAGTGTTTTCTATAACATAATCACGATAAGCGCTTTCGAACTTCATCCGCGCTTTTATACTTAATATAGCAGACAAGGTTTTTGAAAGGGGCGCTCCAGGTTCAACTTTAATAAAAGGATCACCGGATTCTTCTGCGTATTCAAATTGATTCTCCAGTGCATCCGTCATTCCATCAGTGCCAAGATCTCCCAAGAGCTCTGACTTCATATCTTCCCGTACAATGATAAAAAGAGCTCTGTCAAAATCTTTCATGGAATCACTTGGATCGCCTAATAGCTCCAAAGTTCTTCCATTTGCCATCATCAAAGCAACGGCTTCGGAGATGGTTGGATTTACCGATTCTAAGTCAAATTTAGGATAGGTCTTTCGATCTCCTTTTTGTTGAACACCTTTAAGACCTTTTTCACGAATTCTTTCGGCAATTAGCAGGCCCAAATTAGTCCCTTTCTCTGACATGTATCCGGAAGGGTATCCTCTGCGAGCCTCTTGCTTTACTCCCGCCTCGACCTCCCAGCGGGCAGCACCTGCTGATTCGGTGGCTATATCTTGTTGCTTGGGGAGCATGGCTGAGGCTTTTACTGCCTCAAGAATCATGCGATATTCGTTTTCCGATCTACCCCCATAAAACGGTTTTGCCGCATCCTTTTTATCGGTCTTGGGAGGATTAAACTCGTGATTTATATAATCCCAAAGATATTCCTGAGGAGATCTTTTATCTTCGGAGATGTCCTTTTTCTGACCTTGAACTTTATATTCAATAAGAGGGTACGGTAATCCCTTATCCTCACTAATCTGCCAATTCCGCATGGTTGCAAGCATTCCGAGAGTAACCGGCTCTGCTTTTGGCATGTCTGGACTGTACTCCTTTACCTTTCCTTTTTTACCTTTGACTCTGACCTCTTTATACCGTCGATAGGACATTAGATTGTGAGGTACATCCATCCATTCAATGGATGCTTCCTCGGGAGCAATAAAGTTGAGGTACATTTTTACCAGCTTACGCTTTGACTGAAGCTCGGTTATTTCTGCTTGGGCTCCGGCCGACGGCTCAAGGCTTGCGATCTCCCGGTCGATCTCCGCGAGTCTGAGGTTGAGCAATTCTTTAACATCCTCGATTCTCTCCCTCGCCTCGGCTGCCATGTCCTCAATATCCTTGGAGCTTGGAACCTTGGATCGGCTGGCGGTGGGGTTCATCGCTTTCTCAATTTCGGATACGAATGAGATGGGGGATAACTTGAGTAATGTTTCTAGGTTAAGAACTTTGGAAATGATCTGAGTAATGTTTGGGCTACCCTCTTCTTCTAGTTCTCTAATCGCTTCCCCGATTGCTTTGTCTAAAGAAACTACTGAATCAAACTTTGCTTGATTTTGGCTTAACTGATCCTTCAGATTACGAATTTGATCTAACTCTTCTTTTGTTTTGGGAAGAATTTTATCGAGCTTAAGTATTTCCTGCTCGCTTCTGCTTGTTGCTTTTGGGTTGACTGAAGCGGTTGTATTATTCTTGGAAGGTGTGCGCTGATTAAGTTTATCCTGTTCGGTTCCAAGTTTGGGTGCGGGTGTGTCAAACTTGGGATCAGCTATAGGTTTCTCGTAATCTTTCGGTGTAAGCTCATCGACTGTGAATGCGACTGTTTCTTCTCTCTTCGCTTTTCTTATTGCATCTCGCTTCTTTCTAATCTCAGCTTTCTGGGCTTCCTTCTTCTCTGCTCTTTTGATTCTTTTCTGTGCAGCTTTGGAATTTGGCTTTGTTGGAAATAGACCGTCGGACTTTTGGGATTCTCTTGGTGCAGTCCCCAGTTCTTTTGGTAGTTCTTTCCCGCCGGGTGATTCGCTTATTTCTTCCGGCTTGGGCTTTGGCTGAAAACCCCCATCTTTTCTAAGCTGCTGCTCGTTTAATTCTTCGGAAGATAATTCGTCTTGTGGTTGATCTTTTGCGTCATAGCCATCGGTCTTTTTTCTTTTAGCTATTTTCTTTTCTAATCGCCTAAGATTAGATTCTTTAAGTGTGTCCGCTACAGTTTCCGCATCTTCCTTTTTCTTTTCAATATCCTCGATATCTTTGGACGCGGCGACTGCGGCGGCTCTATTCATATTCGAATAGAATGAAGGACTCTCAGTGAGAATCTTCTTACCCGCCATTGCATTCAAGGCTTTAGCGATTCTGGATTTCTCCTCAGGAGTTCCGGGCATTGCATTAAGAGCGGCCTGGGGGTCGGAGTTAACTTTTGGGGCCGGAGGGTTTGCCGAAGAACTAGTAGTCTGGGCGTCAGGGCCCTTATTTAACATGTTAGCAATCTTTGTATAAAGAAGGCTGTCTTTTGAATCTGTCCCTGTATAAGTCGCGAAGGCTTTACCTAACTCTTTTTTATAGCTTTTCAACCGGCCTTTTATTACCGGATCAACCCCAGGTATATCCTGCAAAACTTGTGCGAACTGGTAGGAAAACCATTCTTCCGCAAGCACATCATCGTCGGTTTTCTTAAAGGCTTTTTCTACGTCTGATTTGGTTGAATCGTTAAGATCTTCAAATTTCACCCCGTCCTGCTTTGTGAAATATTGAGCGTATGCGTCAAGCTGAGCATCACGACCAATACCACTCCACATCTTCATAAGCTCTGCCTGATCCATGGTGGCAACCCGTGCAAAGTGACCGGCTTCATGCATGAAGGTCGCCATCGGATCCGCGGCAAACTCTTTTTCGTTTAGATATATAATTGAATGACCATCGCGGGCTTCGAAGGTGCCTCGATTCTCCATGTTTGCATCGGGAGTTCTTGGGCTCACCGCAATCTTGAGCTTAGACATCTCTTCAGGTTTTGTCTCATACAATTTCTGAACCCAGTCGCGGGTGAACTGTAAAGATTCAGGGTTCGCGTTCGGCAGAGTACTAAAATACTCAACCATTGAATCCGCGTCATTAAACGTCTGGTACGGGGCTGAGTACCCAGCGCGAGTCACAGTCCCCGATGAACCAAAGTCGGTAGCCTGCTCGCCACTGATTTCAATAGGAGCGTTTGCAAAATAGTTGGCTTTCCGCCCCCGCATCTCCATAGCCGATGAT
>ERZ1046568.2109-NODE-2109-length-13339-cov-4.168022_pt1 | contig 13339 bp, 5 predicted proteins | sample MGYA00383092_ERZ1046568 | MGnify/ENA primary metagenome ERZ1046568 (study PRJEB29581, sample SAMEA5548362) | metagenome | biome: marine; feature: coastal; material: water | depth 1 m | study: Short-term variability in the microbial, nano- and picoplankton... | reverse complement strand
CTTCAGAAGTCATTTCTGTTGTAGCACCTTTTAAATCACCTTTATCTATAGCTTCTTTTACAGTGGTTTTAATTTTTGCTGTTCGCTCTCTCTCTGCTTGCTTGATTACAGAATTAGAAATCTTCTCATCAATTTCTTTTATTTGATTATCTATACCTACGGAGATAGCTTTGTCCTTGCCTTGCTTTTGATCTACAAGGTTTTGTTTTTGTATTAATAAATCTATTTGATCATCAGAAACATTTTCTGGCGCTATGTTAATAGCGTTAATTATACTTTGCCCGTAGTTTTTAGCGTCATTGATTTGATCAATAGTTGCTTGATGATTATCTTTGGATTTTTGAGTTCTAGCATTTTCAAACTTTGTATTGGCAACTTTTAAGTTATCATCTAAAACATCTATAATGTCTTGACCGTTATCTTTGTACTGCTGATACACTTGTTTCTTAGCGTTTTTAATATCATTTACAGTTCCTATGCTTCCTAAACTCCCAGACAGCATTAGAGTCGCTGCTATTGTTTCCTTCTGAGTTCTTAAGTCTAAGATATCTGGAGAATGCGCTAGTCCAACTGAATATTTAGCAATATCTCCAAACGCAAGCTCAAGCTCTTCTTCACCAAGCTCTTTACCCATGTTGACTACAAATTGTTTAGTCGCTCCTCCAATAGCTTTTTTAGTAGTAGCGTTTTTTAGGTTGCTAACAAAACCTTTTAATATTGTTTTACCAGCGGTTGAGCCTAAAAAATTTGCATCAGGCATTATCATTTGAGATAAACCAGTCCCAAAAGACTTCATACCACTGTAAGCGTAGGACTGGCTATCATCAAGTCCCAAGTCTTTTCCTTCGTGAAAATTATCGTTAACAGTCATCCTGTAAGAAGCGTCGACCATTCTAATGGTAGATTTACCTTTAGGAGACGTTAAAAATTTTGGACCTACAGTGTTCCATAGGTTTTTAGCTGGCTTTAAATTACCACTTCTAGCCGATAAAATAACACCTATAGTAAAAGGCAGCATGTTAGCTATAGTTTTAGTGGTAGACCTAGCGTTTATAGTATAATTACCATCTTCGTCTAGTATGTCAGCGCCATAATCAGACGTTCCAGCCCAATTAAAGTTTGCAAAATTTTTGTAAGAATCTTGTATTACATCATGCCCATTGTAATAGCGACTTTCTTTGTTAACTGTTTCGTCCATTAAACCCGCTAACCAAACACTAGTACCCACAGTCGCATCAGCCGCTATATTAACGCCTTCCTGAACAAAAGTTCCTACAGCATCATAAGTTCCTCCCCAAAAACCTCTCTCTTTAACGTGTTTATTTCTCCACTCTTGATATTCACCAGTCATTTCAAAATTGTTACTAATGGTTCCATCTACAGCGTTAAAGCCTAACTCTGTAAATGTTGTTTCCAATCTATTTTTAGCTGACAAAACCAAGTCATTTACTTTTTCACGCTCAACATCTAAATCGTTATATTGACCCACCAAGTCGTTGTACTTGTTAGCCTCTTCTTCGGTTGAAAATGGCAGTAATAATCCATCATCATCATACCTACTCATGGCTTTTATCTGAGCGTCTAAATTATTTTTTTTCTCAACAAAATCCACAACAATAGCACTGTTATATACTTCTTCAGCTTTTTTGTATTCAGATTGTACTACCTTGTGCTTGGCGCCTCTTATTATATTTTCTTTTTCACTAAGAGTATAATTGTTTTCAGCAGCTTTACCCATGTCTTTTATAGAGAGATCTTCTATTATCTGCTGTTCAACCAAGTCGGTTAGTTCGGTGGCCTCTTCTTCTGTATCACTGAAACTAGAGTAAGTGTCACCTGTTCTAGCTGTAGATATGTTATCTAAAGCTCTATTAATTGTTTCTACCTCGTAGTTAGCTGTGTTGATTCTAGTTTGCTCAGGATTGTTTTTTTCATAAAAATCAACTTGTTTTTTAACTTCATTTTCATCTCCACCATCACTAACAACTCTATTAGTTATTTCAGCAACTTTATCTTCGTGTTGAGTAACAACATTAATATTTTTTTGATATGATTTGTTTCTTGGATTAACTCTGGACTCAGTAGTTGCACTTTTAATACTTTCTATTTCTTTTAGTATATCAGCAGCTTCTTGAGACATAGATGGCACTTCTTTTAACTTAGCCTCTAATTCTTTTATTTTAGGTGATTGTGCTAACTGTAAGTCAGTATCCACGCTAGCGATATCTTTCTTGGTTAATGGTACTTCAATATTAACGTTGTCTAAGGCTTGCTCTAGCTTTGATTTTTTTGTTGAGAAAAAGTTTCTCGCTGCTTCTCTATTTTTTTTACCACTAGCTATTCCTTCCTCACTCACCCGGTAAGACGTTCCCATAATAGTGTCTGTTAACGTGTTATCTTGTAACTCCCCTGAATCCGTAGAACTTTTATTCTCAGTAGATTTCGCAGCTTCTAGTTCCTCAGTAGTCTCTACTTCTTCCGTGGTTTTTACCTCTTCAACTGTTTCTTGAATTGGTATGACAAGATTTTTAAAATCACCTATAGTGTTTTTATAACCATCGTTTTTAAACAACGAATAAGCATAATCCACAGCTTCCTCATTGGTATTTAGTAATTTACTAAAGTCTTCTACAGTACCACTGTATCCGTCGTTTGAAAATAAATCGTATGCGTGATTAAGAGCTTCGTTATCCATTTATTATTTATTAAATTTTGATGCTCCTTTTTTAACCTCTATATCTTCTTCCCGTGTTTTTTTACCTCCATACGCGTAATATCTATTTTCGTATGATTGCATTTTCATATTAGTATAATAATCCGCTATCATGTTAGCGGAAGTATCTAAATTGAAAGCTGGGTGATTTACATCTGTTAAAGCATTAATAATTTCATCTATATTTTTTTCAAAAGCTGTTGACCCTCCCTTGTAATCAACCAAGTCTTCTTTAGTGATAAAACCATCAGGCTCTCCTTTTGGCCCAGTAGAATCCATACTAGCAAATAAATCCGCATACTGCACTCTTTCACCACTATCATCCAAAAACATGTTGTCAAGAGCAGCCATTGGTATGTCTATACGATCTCTTAATGCCATAGAAAAACTAGGCATACCTATTTTGTCAACTCTTCTACCTTGAATATCTTTAAATACATCTTTAGTCATTTCACCAGCAAAGGCGTTTTTTTCATCGTCATACACGCGATTGTTTAAAGTTCCATCAACGTTGCGAAAATAATTTGGATTTCCATACCTACCATCGTTTATACCTTGAGATGTGAAATCATTATTACCCTTTAAAATAAAAGCATCAGTCTGTAGGTTTTTTTGTGGTAAAGCCTCTAGCATTTGAGCGGCTGTAAACGACATAGCGTCTCCGTGTTGGTACTCTTTAATAACCTCGTCTTTAGATGGTGTGATTTCAGCTTTTGGATCATACACATCTGTTGCTTTTTCAACATGTCCCCTAACTTGACCGGTATTATAGTTTTTTGTAGTAAAAGTTAATTTACCACCAACAAACTCTGCTGATATATTATCGTTCTTATCCATGTTTTCAACATCTAAAATAGACTTCAGTGGATTTATGTTGTTAGAATCAATTAAACTAGAGTTCCAATTTCCAGCGCTCTGACCTATTTTTATAAAGTTAGCTCTAGCGTTTATAGCTTCGTTGGTGACTCTAGTTAATTCAGCTGTTATTTTTGTTCTAGCTCTTTCTTTCTCCCTAGTATCACCTTTACCAACAGCGTTTACCTCGTTGAACTCATCTTGTAATCTTTTAATCTCCCCCTCTACAGCATCAACAACTTTCTGAGGCAAAGGCTCTTGTTGTCCAGAAAGCTTCGTATACATGTTATCAGCAATATCTTGAAATGGCTCTAGTTGTTTTTCGTGCTCCACTTCCAATTGTTCCTTTTTCATTTTAATTGCACCTATTCCACTAGATATAGAGCTAATAGCGCTTTCTAGCACAGCGCTTCCTCTATCTACCTTTGGTTTAGTAAACACGTATTCTTTTTTCGCTATTTTTTCAGCTCCTCGTATTAGAGTTTGATCAGCTGTACCGCCTATATTTATTGCACTTGCCATATTTTATATTTGCTTTATTATTACCCTTTTAAAATTGATAGTTTACTTAGATCTTTAAATAAGAGTTCGCCATCAACTCCTAGTGTTGGTCCTGATATTCCACCATCAATTTCTCTTCCAAACCCAGCATCACTAAAACCACCACCCTCCAAACCTAAACCACCTACGCTACCACTTGTACCACCACTCATTCTACCAAGACCACCAGTGATACCACCAACACCAGCGCCAATAGTGCCAGCTATACCACTACTCCAAGCACTAGTAAGAGCATTGTCAGCTTGCATTTGATATGCATCCGCTTGGTTGGAGTAATCCATAGCCCCAGCTGTACTAGCTTGCTGCATGCCAATAAGAGTTTTCATCCTACCCATCTCTGCGGATGCAACCATAGCGTCGCCAGTAGCTTTTTGCAGCTCAACACCAGCCACTCTCTCTGCTCCAGCAATTTTTAGCTTTTCATTCGCCTGCTCTTGCATACCAATAGAGGCGGATATTTGTTGTGTTGCTAATTGACCTTCATTTGCCATTGCCTGCGCTAAAGCAGCGATACCAGATCCACCAGCCGCACCTCGCATACCTGCCATTATATTTGATCTTGTTTGTGCTCCTTGCTGCGCTTGAAACTGAGCTTGTTGCTGGTTAACGGTAATGTCTTCTGCAAAGTTTTCCATACTTAAATCAGCGTAAGGATTTTTAAATTTATGAGATTTATACTTATCCATCTCTACTTTTAATAATTCCTTCTGCGCATCTTCTTCTTTTTTAGCTTCGATGGCTAAATCCTCAGCTTTATCAGCAGCTTTGTTTGCAGAATAAATTTTAGCACCAGACGAAACAGCTGTTATAGCAGTTACTCCAATTATTGCCCAAGCCATAGTTCTGTATTTTTTATTAATATATTATTCATATTTTTTATTTTCTTTTATAAAATCATCATACTCCTCCCAGTTAAATACCACATTTATTTTTGCTAACTCATCTAAGTTTCTAGTATTCGTAGGGTTTGCGTGTATCGTTGTTATGATACAATCTTCAATAGCATACACAATTCTTTTAGCACCCTGAGGTGATATTATATAACATGGTGCTATAAATTCTTCTACACCTTCTTCTTTTGACGATGCTAGCACTCCTGATAGTAGGAAGAAACCATAACTATGCTTATGTATCGCTGAGAATCCTAACTGCCCTTTTTTCATCCTCATTTCTCTTATATAAATACCTTCTGCAAAAGAATGTTTATAATCCCACATTCCCTCGCCGTATGTTATTTCACTTCCATTACCAACAACGTTTACCCCGTCAGCGATACTAATAAAATAATCCTCAATTTGTTTTACCTTATCTTTGTAAGATTTAGCCGGAGTATTGTCAAATATTTTTTGCAACTCATTTTTAGACATAATTTAATTCAATTTATATCTATAATAGTCACAGTTTTGCTTGTTTTTTTACTATGGAGCCGACGTGGAAAGCAGTTTGTTAACATCAAATCTTAGTATTTGACTAGCAGTACCTGCCTTTACAATTTCTATATTACCGGTTATAGTTGCAACTCTACTTGTGTTTTCTACGGTTAACGTGATTCCATTTTCTAAAGTTTGAGCAGCGTCCATCGTCAAGTCCTTACCAACAAAATCAACACTAGTTATAAGTGGGTTTTGCGATGCGGGGTTAATACCTATACCACTAACCCTAGATAAGTTGCTAATGATACCCTCTGCGGACGCAACGGTTATATTAGTAGAACTCCCACCGGCAGAAGCTTCTGTTGTCGTTGTTGTTGGTGGTGTTAAGGCAATAGCTAAATCTGTAAACTTAACTTCCCAACCATATACTCTTAGTATTTCACTTTCTCCGTAACCACCAATCTTTAGGGTATGTCCAGCTAGAGCAAACACTTGTTGTTTGTCAAAAACAACATCCCCATCTTGAGCTGTGATCAACCCTTTTACTATGGTTGGTTTTTTACCAACAGTACTTATAGCTGGTCTCGCGTTTTTGATAATTACTTTTTCATCTTTAGTACCCTCGAGTGTTGTTATGGTGTCTTCGTATGTACCAACCGCGGTGTCCGCTGTAATGATAGTAGCGGGCACAACTATCATCCCTTCTTTAATTAAGTTAGCCTTAGTTATAGGCCAACTAAAATTCATTCGGTTGTAAAAGTCTAACCTAACACCACTACCAATTGACACAGCTTCAGAGGCTGTAAATTGGTTTGCCGAAAGCCCACCACCAGTAATAGCAACAACAGTAACTATATTAGCAAAAAACGGGCCAGTTTCTTGTATAACCTTATCGCCAATTTTAAGTCCTAGATCCTCTATCGTACCTGCCATTGTAACCGTAAAGGTACTAGACATAACAGCACCGGTATTACCACTCGCTGTTTTAGTTGGGTATATATTTTCTCCAGGTAAATTAATTGGAGCAGATCCAACAACTGGTTCAATAAAAGCTAAGACATCATTAGACGTTGGTTGTTTTAAAACCCTGTAAGCAGCTGGTGCAACAGCTGTAGCTGTGAGGCTAAAAGCTGTTTTAACTTGAGGTTTACCTCTATTGACAGAAATAGTATCTATTGCCATAGTTCCAGCTACCGTACCACCAATTGAATAACCTTGTAGCTTTAATGTTAAAGCTGTATATTGATATATAACTTTTTGCATCATCAAGGAGTTAGATCCAGTGGAATTATTGATATCTATAGATCCATCACCGAATCTAACCTCGTTGTAAGTGCTGTGCTTAGTATTGTTTCCCGCTAATATGTATATATTATAATAATCGTCACTAGTAACTGTGGGAAACGTAATAACCCCTAAATAAGAGCCGTTTATTATAGTTTTATCATTTAATCTAGTAGCACTTGTTTGAAACGTTTTTTTGGTAAAATTATAATAATGACCATTTTGATTTTTCACTTCTAAACTAAACATAGCGCCATCCACACCTTTTACACTGAAATACCTATTAGTGGTTGTAGCTTCAATATCTGATAAGTCAATGTCAAAGCTTGATATAAATTTAGATTGATACATTATTTCTATTTTTTTAATTATTTACTACTTTCTGTAACTTCTGATCCAACTGAAAACAGCTCTGCTTTTTCTTTAGAATTATTTATAAATTTAGCCTCTGCATAATACCCAATTAAGCTAGAAGAATTAACCTGTTTATTTTTAGCAAATGTAATGTAATCGCTTGTAGTAGGCGGTATTATACTAGCGTCATGAGTAACGCTTATTATTCCACTGAAGTCTATGGAGTTAACGACTCCAAACTCCGTTGTGTTGGTTGTTAATACAGTACTAAAACCACCACTAGAATTAGTGTTAGAGTAATATACTACGTCTCCTATTTGTAAACTCTCGTTTAATGGGTGGGTAAAATTTAAGGTTGTTACTTGTAATGACATAAGTTATTGTTATATTAGTAGGTACATGAACCATCGTCTACAGTGGCTGTTGCATCATAATTGTTTGCCGTGTCATCCGTACAACCTAACCAAACACAAGAACCATCACTAGTTGTTGCGGCACCATTGTAATTAGTAGCAGTTGGATTTATACATCCATAAGTAAATGGCTGACAAGACCCATCGTCTGATACCGCGTTAGGATCATAGTTAAACGCTGTGTTATCGGTACAACCTGGTCCTGGATTAGTGGTGAAAGTACACAGGGCAAGGTCGTTTGTGGTAGCGTTTGGATTGTAATTATCTGCAAGCGAATACATACAGCCTGCGTATAAACACGACCCATCATCACACGTTGCGTTCGGGTCAGGGTTATCCGCAGTCGCATCAGTACAACCGTATACGCAAGCAATACAATTACCATCATCAGTATTGGCAGTTGCATTGTAATTACTTGAGCTAGCATCTGTACAACCAAGTACAACCGCTACACAAGTACCATCATCATTACAAGCAGTCGCGTCGTAGTTAAATGCTAGTGGATCTGTACAGCCAGAAGTGTAACAGCAACTACCATCATCAGCAGTTGCTGATGAATCATAATTAATAGCTAAAGAATCCATACAACCATATTCCCAAGCAATACAAGAACCATCATCATTAGACGCACTACCATCATAATTTGAAGCTGTAGGATCCGTACAACCGTAAGTAGGTATGGTTGTTTGAGAAACAACATTAGACCAACTAGAGTTTGAGTTGGAGCATTTTGATTTTACTTGAAACTCATAAGTAGTACCAGCAGAAAAACCTGAAACCTGGAATGATTGCTGTCCAGAACCATTACCAGGTGCAATATTGTTTATTACAGTCCAAGCCGTTGCACCTTCTTCTCTATGTCTAAGCCTATACGTGTCTACGTTAGCGTTACCCGCGTTAGCCCAGTTTTCTATCCAAGCTACAGTTACCGCCGTTGTACTGTAGCCAACAGAAACTAAATTGACAGGTACTGCGCAATACTCACAACCAGTAGTACACCCTGGATCTGCCGCGTCATAGTTGTTTACGTTAGCGCTAGTATTGTCACCACAAAACAAGCAAGAGCCGTCGTTAGTATCAGCAACAGCATCGTAGTTACAAGCCGTCGCGGTAATACACCCAAAAACAGGTGCGAACTCACATGGGTAATTAACAGGGTCGCTAGTGTTAGCGAGTGGATTAAAGTTAATAGCCCCATCTGTTGTCGCAGCACCACCTGGGCACGTGTCAGCATTATCATTTTCCCATATAGTACCACACTGCATACAACCGTAAATATACGGAATACAAGGGTCGCTACTGTCAGTAGGAGATTGTTCGTTTACCGTCGCGGCACTATCATAGTTAGTAGCCGTGGCATCGGTACACCCGTAAATTGGATACGTACAACTACTATCATCAATGTTAGCGTTGGCATCGTAGTTCAAGGCTGGCCCAGTAGCATCAGCGGGTCTATTTAAAAAACCAGGATCAGTACCATCGTCTGTACAGCCGTAATATGCACAAGCGTCAGACACGTAGTAACCAAGCTCCGTGTAGATATCCCAATTAGCACCAGAATTATAGTTAACGTTAGTATCATCCATACAACCGGGAACTGTATCTATACAACTTCCATCCTCCAACAACGCATTTGGATCGTAGTTTATAGAACTTGGGTATTGGTAGTTATTCAAGCTCAAAACAGCGTTATCTGTACACCCTGCGCTGTTACTAGTCGTGGCGGCGGTGCTAAGCCTACCTAACCCCTGGAAAGAAATGTCAGAGCTACCAAAGCCATTTATGTTAGCGCCATCAGTGACACTTCCTTTGATGCCCTTGATGTAATTAAACCATTTTCCTTCTTTTTCTATAAATTCATTCAAGCTACCCTCTTCTAAATCTGTTTTAATGCTCTGAACGTACCAACCTTGTTTTTCGTTTAAATTGTAATACTCGTCATCATTATAAGTATTGTTAACAACACTTGTACCTGGTACGAACGTGCTGTAGGTTTGAAGCTCATCTATTTTTGATTGCGAACCTTCGTAGTTTAGAGTGTGAAACGTTTTTACGGTTCCAGACGATTCGTTAATTAAAACCGTAAAGCTTGAATCCGTGTAGTCTCCAGGCACTACTGTTTGAGCAGAATAATATGGGTAAAAAGTATTTCTATCTACAGTTTGATCATGTTGTTTATATAAGTTGCCGTTTTTAAAAGTGTAATAATCATTAACACAGCTTACACTGTTTTCAGGTGTAAACGATTTAAAGCTCACCCAACCTTTTGAGCGCTCACTGAACGAAACAGTTCTAGCTGTTAAAATAGAGGGTAGCGTGTTTTCCGTCGTGGTTTTAAGAGTTATGTTGTATTCGTCTTGCCTGTCGTCGTAACTTCCAACTAAAACAGAATTAAGCTTTAGATTATCTCTAAACCAATCCTTCATACCATGCTCAGATACTGGTGTTAACCCATCTCTAGATAGCCTCATAACAGCGCCCCTCGCTTTATCGGTAAAATAAGCTCTATAAGCATCTGAAGCAAACGACTCTGGATTTTTAGATATACCATATTCACCAGAATAAGGAGTAGCTTGGCCTAAGACGTTATTCGTTGAGGTTATATTAACATTACCATCAGCATTGTATAAAGCATCTTTATCAGCTAGTATCTTTAACACTCTATCTTCACATAGAGCTATTAAATCACCACCTTGACCCCAACCAGCGTATAACTTTTGAATACTACCGTAAGTGGGGTTTATATCTTTTGTTATTTTTTCTGCAGCAATAAATTGATTAAGATTATTTATACTACTATTTGAATTGTATATGCCAGAGTATATTAAACCGTACTTACGGTGTTCTTCTTTAAATCTTTCTTTAGTAGTAGTAGACGCTGTTACCCCATTATTGAGAAATGGTTTATTGTAAGTGTCTCCAACTCTATTTGATTCAACACCATTATTGAAAGACCAGCAGTTAAACCAGTTTAATCCAATTTTACTTACCGGTAAAATGTTTATTCCAACAATAGAACCAGCATTATCGAGGCTAGATACAATTTTCGCTTTCACTATCTCCCCGTTATCTTTTTGCAAGACTAAGTATGGTGATGATTGTATTAAAAAGTTAAATTGTGAATAATTTAGCGGTGTAGATAGTCTTATCGTATACAGGGGCGAGGCTTGGTCTATGTAATGCCAACCAGTAATAAACACTCCTTCAGGAAAAGATACTGCAGAGCTACCTGTTGGCGGTGGCATTATAGTTGACCCTACTGGTATATATAAAAGCTTATTTCTTTCAGTTATTGGAAACGTTGGTAGACTAGAGCTAGCTTCGTAGTATAAATCTAAATCTAAATCTTCTTTAGGTTCGGTTTCAAAAATAGCAGGGTTAGAGCTAATTGGGTTTTCACCTTCTACTCTAAACTCATCTATAAAGTATAAGCGAACAGAGTTCGTAAGGTCTATGTTATCGTATGACGTATTGTCCTCAAGCGTATCTGTTGCATTTGTTGTGGTTGGCGAGTTGTTAACGTCAATATCATATTTAATTCTATAGGTTACCCTTCGATTTCTTTCATCACCCATTTGGCCAACTTGATATTCTTCTTTGTTGTTTATAAATGGTCCACACAGATCAGAAGGTACTGCCGCTGGGGAACATGTTTTTTTACCATGGTAATTAAATAACCTGTGTTTTGTTACGCCTTTTATCTCATATATAACCTCATCACCCTCAAGTCTAAATCTTTTACCACTCTGTAGGTTTGCCACAACATCATCCTCACTACTTGGTTCACTCCAACTTAATTCATAGTCCTGACTAGTACCTGTAGCTCCTTTTGGTCCTATTTTAGAATGTGATAAGTCAAAATATTTGTTAGTAGAGTCGTTGTGTACGCCTTTCATACCAATAAAACCCTTACTTTCACCGGTTCCAACGGCTTCACTAACAGGGTCGAAACCAAAAAAATCTTGATAAGCACCAATATCACCAAGATCAAGACTTATAGTTGAAAGAATACCGCAGTCAGAAACGATACTCTGATCTAGGTGACTAGTAACGTCACAGGAGTCAAAAGAAAGTCCACTTGGGTGATTGAAAAAAGTTTGCACATCACTGTAGTACCCGGTAGCATCGTAAGCAGATCCGTTCTGTTTGCTAGCGAAAGAAGCTCCGTCAATAAACCACTCTGATCTAGCCGTGTTGCCACCAAACTTCAAAATAGTGTTCCAATTTGAAGCGGTTCTAGTTTTATTAGATGGAGATCCAGGGTTCGCGTAGCCATAAGCTTGTCCAGCAGATACAACTATTTTATCATCAATAACGCTAAATAGGTTTAAGCTAGCCTCTATTTTCCAGTTGCCAATTATACCAACTTTGTTTTTTAATTTACTATTAGTTGTATTATCGTTTAATATTTTAACAAAAAACCTACCATCAAACTCAGGTTTATTTCTTATAGTTTTTTTCCAAAAAATCTGGTGTATATCATCATTTTCCATATCCCCATTACCAACTATAAACTCGTCTTTTGATAGTATTGGAGAATCTAATTTTATATAATAAAAATCACCTACAATTTCTTCAACGCTTACAACTTGATATTTATCACTTTTAGTGATAATTAACGAGCCATCTGCGGCTGTTTTTTCTTTTGTGAAACTAACAAAAAGCTCATCGGTGGTAGAACTTCCTGAGTTTTCTTTCACCTCCTCCCACAAAGTTACAGGTGACGTTAGCCCCATCGCCTCACTTCCACTATCAGAGGAGTAGTCTCCAGACCAAATGTTTTTATTTAGACTAAAACCTTTCATACCTACCTCAGGAGCGTTTGTTCCACTAGTATTAAATACACATGGCTCATCTGCCTCCCCGCCATATACTAAACAAGAGTCTATGGGTCTAGAACTATTTGTATTTGATCTAGCTAAAAGCTCGAAGTTAGTTTTTATATACTCTGGTGCTTCGTTTTCTATCGCGACTATTTTATACCTAGCATCTTCCAGTATCAAGTCGCTACTATCAATACCTTTTTTCAAAATGATATACGTGTCCTCGTCTACTTTATTTCTATCTACAGAGGGAAATGACACCCATATATTACCATCTTCGGCGTCATAAACCCTATCAACTGGTAGGTTATAATACTCGTTAGATGTTTCTTTAATGTAAAACCTATAGTAATCAGCCCAATGTGGAGATGTGGTTATATCAACCGCTAGATAGCTACTATCTAAAGATTTAGCTTTAGGTACGTTTAAAGAGCTACCTGTTGATGTTATAACGGGAGTCTCTCTACCATACTTATCACCCCAAACAACACCGACGTCATAAGTTCTAAGTGATTTTATAGATTGTCTTCCAATGTTATCCTCACCAAAAACCCTATTATCTAGAGAAGTTGTAATATTTGGCTGTAGTAACCCCGCGTCGTATGGAGTCTGTTTTATATCGTAACCCTGTATATAGTTACCGTAAACAAGTCTATTACCTGTAATCTCTTGTGATCTAGATATTCTAGGCACATTATCCCAAGCTCTTAAACTTTGAGATACGGGTAGAGCTGCAAAAACACTTTCGGTAGAAACCTCATAAGAAGAAGTGTTCCAATTGTTGGTTGAGTCATCTCTATAAACACTATCTAGTAGGTAAATTGTAGGGGAGGTTTCGTTTTTATAAAGAATATCTACCTGTACAACATCCTTAGGCGTGTAGGCGGAGACAAAATCTTTAATGATTAAAGACTTAACTCTATTTGTCATCCCTGTATTGTAAGCGTCAATAGGCGCATAATC
>ERZ1046568.2104-NODE-2104-length-13364-cov-5.878503_pt1 | contig 13364 bp, 14 predicted proteins | sample MGYA00383092_ERZ1046568 | MGnify/ENA primary metagenome ERZ1046568 (study PRJEB29581, sample SAMEA5548362) | metagenome | biome: marine; feature: coastal; material: water | depth 1 m | study: Short-term variability in the microbial, nano- and picoplankton... | reverse complement strand
AAATATATTATTATATTATAAATAAATTTACTAACTTAATTTACTTTTTATTTAATTAACAATATGCAAATTATTCAAGTTCAAACTATAGCATTAATTTTAATCTCAGTTGTCTATACAATTTTAGCACATGTATCTCATAAAAAAGATGCTTGGAAAGCAGCAGGTGCAAAATATGATAGTAATAGTAATAGTAATTCTACTGCTAATAACGAATTAGCAGAACAAGCACTTTTAAGACAAGATTTAGCAGCTCTTGTTGAGAAACAAGAAGAACTTGCTAATTTTAACCTTTTTAGTAAAGATGGTCCTGCAAATAATAAAGTCAAACAAGAGCAGGGAGGAGAATTAAGGAAAGAAATAAGAGACATGAAAGGAGCTATCGCACAAGATTATGTGGAAAAAGGAGTTATAGATAGATATAATACTGATGCCATAAATAAAAATGGAGAACTTAAAACTGCTGTAGAGACTGAAAAATTAGAAGAGACATTCCCGACTGATCCTTTAGAAATAACTATAGAATTAGGAATATTTGTGTTTAAGTTTTTAAAAGAAGAGGTTAAAAAAGCAGAAAGAAGATTAAAATTAGAGAAACAACGTAAACCTAGAAATGACACATTACTTAAAGCAGCAGAAGAAGCTTTAGAAAAAGCAAAAAAAGAATTTGAACCTGAGGAACAAAATACAGCAGTTAAGAACTTAGATACTGCTTTAGATGCATTAAGACCTGATGGTAAACAAATGCAAGAACGTTCTGTAATTTTAGTTATTATTTCTGTATTAGTTCTTTTATTAGATATGAACGGTCTTCTTTTCTCTAGTGAAGTTGGTGATCCACTTCAAGTTGTTGTAGGAGCAATGTTAATTGTCTTCGGTATTAATGTATTAATTAACTTTGATAAAGATAATAAACTGAATTTAGGAACTATAAAGGTATTAAAAGATTTAGGTGATAACGCAGTAAAGAAAACAGAAACTCAAGTTGCAGCTGTATTTGGAACTATTGGTGGTATATTATGCGCAGTATTAGGAGCACAAGTTCTTTTAAAATCTGTTATTAAAAAAAGACTAAATTTAAAATTTAAGAAACCAAGTTTTAAATCTTTAAAAAGGAAAAAAAAAAATAAAACTAAATAAATAAAAATAATTTTTAAATCTTATTAATATAATTTTTTCTTTTTTTGTATATTTAATATTTTATAAATTTAATACAATGATTTTTAATGATGATGATGATTACAACTTCTTCTAGTTCCAGATGAATATTCTCCAATAATATCTCTTATATTTTCATATTTCCATCCAGTATCAGTTGTATACCATATATGTTTAATATTAGTAAATTTTATAGCTTGTATACACGTTATACATGGTTTCGCCATAGCCATTTCTCCATTGTTCTTAATCCTAGCAATAACAATTGTATTTCCCTTATGAGACCTACATCTCTTAATTGCTACTGTTTCTGCGTGTCCAGATACACCCCTGTCTTTATATCTCTCTATATTTTCCGTTCTCTTCTTTTTATTTGTCTTTAGTAAAGACTTATTATAATTCCTTAATGACTTATTATACCTACTAGAAAAGGAATTTGATGAAAATCCAGAATGTCCTTCTGAAATCAACTTATTACCCTTAAATATATAGGCAAATGTTATTGTTTTACTATTGGTGACCCACTTTAAGATAATTTGAATTCTCCAATGTTGGAAGAAGTAGGTTTTGCTTCGTCATTTTTAAATAACAACTTTGATTAATATATAATTATATAATAAAAACATTCAATTTTATTTAAATTATTTATTTTAATTAGTTAAATATATTAAAATTAAAATATGGAAAAATATTAAAAAATTATACATAATATTTTTTCAATAAATCGCGGTATTTTTTATTTTCTTGAGGACCTCTAAATATAAAATCTGTTTTCCAAAATTCGTCTAAGTCTTCTAATATTTCTTGGTTCATTTTATATTTTAATTTAAAAAAACTTGTCCTATCCTCTCCTTTATTTAAAAATTTATAAATTATTTCACATAAACTAGCAACTCTCAACCATTGTAGATTAGATTTTTTTCTTTTTGCTAAAATACGAACCATAGTATATAATGCAAGAGGTGTTATTTTAATATGTTCTCTTTTATATTTTTTTGATTCCTCCAAAATTTCTGTAACAGTGCTCTCTTTTGTTAATACATATTCTGGATTTAAAGCAACACTAGATATTTCTTCCTGTAGTCCTAATATTTCTGCTGCTAATTTATCAGCATCTTCATCTATATAATCTCCAAATATATCGAGAGACGTTTTCCCTTCAAAACTTTTTTCTCTATCTATTTTTTCTTCCTTTAATTTTTCTAATTTATCTTGTGCTTTCTTTCGCGCGTCTTCATTTTTATATTTACCAGGATAATCAATTTCTAATAATTTAATATCCTTTTCCTTTTTAAGTAATTCTAATATTTTTACAAAATCAATCCCTATTAAATGATAACCCTCCATTTGTCCAATTTCATCTTGTTCTTTTAATTCTTTTAATCTTTTTAATATCCCTTTCTCGTCCCCTTCCTCTTCTATATTAAATTTATCCATAATATCTTCTTCGGTTTCTTCTATTTTTTCAGTATTTTCTTGTTTTTCTTCTTCATTATCATTTGTTTCTTTTTGAATAACTGGTTTAATTTCATCTTTTTTTTCACCAGTATCATCATCTTCATCATCATTATCATTTTTTTTTGCTTTATTAATTAAACTTTCTAATGAATTATCATCATTATTTTCAAGAGTTTCCGATGATTCTAATTGTTTTTCGGGAGTTTCTGGAGTTTCCGATGATTCTAATTGTTTTTCGGGAGTTTCTGGAGAAATTTCATTTTCTTCTGCACCACCCATTTGGTTTTTATTCTGACTCGTTTTCTTTTTCTTTTTCTTTTTATTCTCGGGTTTTGTTTTTTCTTCTTTCAATGAATTAAATAATACATCTATATCTATATAATTTTCATCCCTATTATATAATGTATTTTGTTTAATCATTTCTTTTTCTTTTTCATCTCCAATACTATAATAAAAATCATCCTTATAACTTCTTTGTTTTGGTTGTTTTGGTTGTTTTGGTTGTTTTGGTTGTTTTGGTTGTTTTGGTTGTTTTGATTTTTTTGGTTGTTTTGTTTTTTTTGGTTGTTTTGTTTTTTTTTTCATATCAGACATTTTATAGTATATTATTATATTATATTAATATTTTAATATTTTAATTTAAAAAAAACTAATAATAATATTTTTTTCTTAATACATATTATAGAATAATCTAATATGGATACCAGATTTTGGGGTCCTTCTGGTTGGAAATTATTACATTTAATAACATATGGTTATCCTCAAAACCCTACATTAGAACATAAACATACATATGGTCTTTTTTTCAATTCATTAAAATACATACTTCCTTGTAAATATTGTAGGATCAGTCTTACAAAATATTATAAACAACTCCCCGTTGAAGAACATCTAGTTTCTAAAGATACTTTAACAAATTGGATTTATAAAATACATAATAAAGTTAATAATAAATTACGGAGACAAGGTCTTCTGAAAGACGCTAATCCTAAAAAATCAGACGTTGATATTATATATGAAAAACTAATAAATAATCCCTGTCAAATACCGGGATGGGATTTTATTTATTGTATGATATTTAACTTTCCAAAAGATAAAGATACTGTTCCATTTGATAGATTAAATGGTTATATTACATTTTTTACATATATTGGAAAAATAATACCATGTAAAGAATATTCTATTGAATTTATTAAAGTTGTAAAAGATGATCCAATAGAAAATAATTTTAAAACAAACAAAAATTTGGTAGAATGGCTCTATAGAATCAATTGTAAAATAGATAAAAAAATGGGCAATAAAAATAAAAGTTATAAAAGAGTATGTTCTATTTATAATAGTCATAAAGCAAAAGCGTGTTCTAAAAAAAATCATAAAGGTAAAAGGACATGTCGTATTTCTAGCAAAAAACTAGCGAAAAGAAATAAACTAATGAATAGAACTAAATCAAAACATACATTTAAACATTTTATATCGTAAATTCATATTCTATATTAAATATAAATTGATTATTAAAATATTCATAACCATTTTTACTTTTTGAATTATGTTTTCGTTTTTTTATATCTTGTTGATTTTTTAGTTGAGGTTTTGGATTACTTATTCCTTCTAAATCTAAATTTAGTTCTTTATTTAAATCAACTTCTTCTATAATATCAAGAGATTTTATTTCTAATTGTTTTGATTTTTTACTAGATGATAATTTAAATTTATCTTCATTTATATCTTCTTTGCGTGAATCGTATGTTTCTTCTAATAAATCTCCATTTGGTAAATGAAGAGAAATAGTTATTCCATCTATTATAATTCCTGATGTAATTTCAATACTTTTATTATTACAGTCATAATATAAATAATCATTCTGTTTTTTATATAAATCCAAGTAGCAAAAAATATTACTATTTTCTTGTGTAGTCCTATAATATTCACTTTTTAATTCTTTTATGTTTAGAGTAATATATGGTGTTCTTGATATTTGTGATGTTTTTTTAATAATACAATTAATAAGTGTTATTTTTTTTATTGTTATATTTTTAAATTTACCTAAATAATCCAATGATTGTTTATAATGATATGGAGAACTATATGTTTTTCTATCTCGCTCTAATGAATTAACTACTATATTAAAATTCAATATTTTTTTTGGTATTAATGTTTTTATTTCATTCACATCCTCCTTTCTTTCTCTCATTGGAAACTTTTCTTTATATTCCGTTTTTATTTTTTCTAAATCATCATTTAAACTTAAATCTAATTTAATATCTGTTTTGCGTTTTTCTCCTAGTTCTTTTATTAATTCTTGTTTATTAATAAGATTCGTAAATATATTAGTGTCTATATCTAATGTTTTTTTACTTAAAGATGGTTGTACTATATTTATTTTGGACTTATTTATCTCTTTTTCTTTTGGATTTACAATAATATTGCTGTTATTCATATCATATATTTTTTTCACCACTATTTTATTAATTGTTTCTTGTAAAGTATTTATTATAGTTGGAATTTTTGATTTTGTTATCTTTTCTTTTTCTAATTTAACTGAAACTATTTTATTTATTTTTTCGTTATCTAGTTGTAATGATTTAAATTGTTCTCCATATTTAGTTATAAAAAATGTATATAATTTATCACCAATACTTTTAATTAATATATTTTTAGAATTAGTTGTTGTAGGGTTATTCATTTTTTAAACAATATATTATATATTATAGATAAAGTAGGATTTTTATATTAAAAAATAAACACTATAAATTTAAAATAAAAATTAAAAATATTATAAAATATTACATTTAGATTGATTATTATTATATATTTTCCTACTAGGTTGTTTACTATTTTTGCTATTTTGTTTACTATTTTGTAGTTCTTTTTTTTTATTAGTATAGTCTATATGTTTATCTATATCTTTTGGTAAAAATATATTTAATATTTCGAAGTCTTGATTACACATAGGACATAGAATGGTGTTTGAATTAATATTATTTTTTTTTTGTATCCAAGAACATATACAGTTATAATGAAAAAAATGATTACAAGATAGATGCGCAATTTCATTTTCTAATTTTTCAAAGCAAATAGAACATTCCTCCTCTGTTAATGAAGTCATATGTGTTTTATGATTATAATAAATAAATTAATATTAACTATTTAATTATGTATTATAAAATTATATTATTTTAATTAATCAGGATCCTTTATAGATTTTTCTAATTCTGCTTCATTATTTCTTTCTTGTGCTTCTGTCACATCTTTTGGTTCTACATTACAAACACCAGAAGGGTCAAATTTAATATCAAATTCATTATAATTAAAATCATTTCTATCTCTATTAAAATCCATTTTAACAACAAATACCCCGATTATTATTAAATACAAAATAAATATTCCCAGTGTTATTAAAAATTTACTAATAAATTCAAAAAATCCCATAACTAGTAATATAAGTATAAAGACATGTAATGTTGATACTATTAAATAAAACTTATATTTATCTTCAAATTTTTGATTATCATATATGACCTGTTTCCATTTTTCTTGTGCTGCTCCATGTGTTGATATAATTCCTATTAATTTACTTTGTTTAATTTTAATATCATTTTTCAAACTTTTTATTTTGTTTATTATACCATATTTTTCAATAAATTTTTCAGTGTTTTCTTTATAAATTTTTTCTAAATGTTCTAAATTTTTATTATGACCTACAGTAACGTCCTCAGTGTGTTTTACGTTTTTTATAATTTCATTTAATTTATTAGCATCTCCCATATTTTATTATATTTATATCAATTTTTAATATATATTAATATATATATATATTTATAATTATAATATTTTATTATATATTATATTTTATAATTTATTATAATAAATATAATTATTAATTTCTTTGTAATAATTCTCTTTGATACATCATTTTATTTTGATTATTAATATTTTCATATTGTTTTTTATCATCTTTTAAATTAAATAAACTACTCTCTTTTTTCTTTAATAACATTTTTGATTTTCTTTTAAAAAAAGATTTAAAATTAATATATAACACACTTACTACTACAAATACTAAAACACCTATATTAACATTTTTTAATAAATTTGTAGTAGTAGTTTGTTCATCTAATAATAAATCATTACTATTCATATTATCATTTATTTTATTTGTTTTGTTTTCATAATCTTCAATTTGTTTATTTAATTCATATTGTTCTTTTAATAAATTATTAAATCTTTCCTCTTCATCACTAAGTTGTATATCAGTATATATTCCCTCTAGTTCTTTTAGTAATCCCTCCGCAATATTTTTTTCAAAAGTATGTAGATCATCATCTTCATTTGTATGTGTATGTGTATCGACATTAATTTCAAAGTCTTTCATTTTTTTGGCATGACATTGTATAATTTTTTCTAATGGTTTTTCTCTTGCTTCTTTATACTCTTTATAATTATCTTCTGTTAATTTTTTTTTTGATGTTAACTTATCTAACTGCTTTTTTGCTATATTTATTAAATTTATTCCATTACAATCCATTATATTAGTTTATATTAGTTTATATTAATTTATATTATATAAATACACTAGATTATTTATAAATATAAAAGATATAAAAATATTAATTTAAAATTGAAATTATATTTTTAATGTTAAAGAAACAATACATTATGAAACTACCAAATATTATTCAAAAAACATGGCACTTTGGTTCTAATATAACAAGAATAGGTTTAACCAATTCATTAAATTATAATATAAATAGAAGTACAAGTTTTCCAGTATTATTTATCCCAAAAAAATGTATTATTGAAAATATAGGTATGGAAGTTAATAAAAATCAAGTAATTGCTTCATTATATAACGATGATACAAGATGTGAATATTTATTTTACTCTCCAATAAAAGGAACTGTTATTAATAGAAATAAAAATTTAATAGATAATTTAGAATCTATTTATATTAATAAAAGTTATGATAATTGGTTAGTTGATATTGAACCTTCATATGAAAAAGAAAAAGAAAAACTAAAAACTAAATATCATTGGTTTTATTAATTAAATAAATACTCATAAATATTTTTACTAGCACTTAAACCTAATTTGCGATTATTTGTAATTACTATATTTTTTAATAAATGTTTTTTTTCTTCTTCTGTTTCTAAACCCTGATAAGTATCAAATAAATCACTTAATGTATTATATTTTTTAATAATTGCTGTAGCCATTTTATAACTAATTCCAGGAACTACCCCTAAAGCCATCATTTGTGATGTTGGAGCATCAATATTTGCCTTTTTAGATGCTTTTAATGTTTCAATATATTTAATGGGTTGTGTTTCATTATTATTACCTCGAATATCTTGAATATCTTGAATATCCCGTTTTTTACCAGATAAATCTTCCTTTATTAATCTTTTATATAATCTGACTAGAAAATCGCCAGTATCATATAGTGTATCTGTTTTTATAATATGAATAGTATCTCGTAAAGATATACTAATTAATGCTCCTTGATAAATTGTTTTCTCATATGGTTTTAAATAATGACTAGAACCCTCTATAATATAAAAAAATGCTCCCACATTTTTCTGTTCTATTTGTGATAATATACGCCCCTTTTGTTCTTTATAACGTCCATCTTTCACAGATGCTAATAAGTCTTTAATAGTTTTTCTTTCTATTACATAATCTATAAACGGGGTTATATTATTTTCATTTTTATTAACATATATTTGTATATCACCAAGTAATAATTGTTTCTTTTGAAAAGGTATTGCCTTCTTTGTGTCTAAATATGTTATTAATTTACTTTCCCTATTATCTATAATTAAATTTATATTTCTATCTTTATTATTATTTATTTTGACATTCTTTGACATAGTTTATATTAAATAATTAATTAGTATGTTAATAGTTATGTAAATATATTATTCTAGTTATTAATCCTTATATTTTTCTTTAAATAATATTTCCTTTAATACTTTATTAATATTCTCTTGTTTTTTAATCATTTTATCATTTATTATATTCATATATTTGACTAATTCACTATCAACTATTTCATCTATTTCTTTTTCTCTTGTTTTAATATTAAAAAGTTGTAGAGCTTTAGTTAACATACTATTTTTATTAGAATTATTATGATCTTCAATATATTTAAAACATATTAAGTCTAATAATAAATTACCACAATCTACACAATCTTTATTTCGTAATTTTATAAATCTTTTATTAAGTTTCTTTGTTTGTTTTTTCTTTATTGTATTGTTAATAGATAAATCATAAAACTTAATTCTGACTTTTAACTTTTTATTATCTGTATTTATTATAATACAATTAGGGTTTATTTTTTGATGATATATACCTTGTTTATGTAATATAGATAAACCCTCTAGCATTTTTTTTACTAAATGTTTCATTATAATTTTATAATTTTCATTATCTATTTTTAACATTTTCTTTTTTAATTGTTGTAAGTTATATCCTGAATAAAATGGAAAAAGTATATATATATCATTATTTTTTATTTTATAATCTAGTATTGGATTTATATATTGTCGTGCACTACTATTATTATATAGATTTTCCATGATTTTATAATATTTTTGAATATATGGTTTTGTAATAGATGATGATATTGGTAGTTTTTTACATATTATTTTTTTATTATTAGTATTTGTATTTTTATTAGTATTTTTAATTAAGAATATATCTCCACCACAAGAAGTACCTAAATATTTTTTAAGTACAAGAGATTTATTAAAAGAAGATATAATTGCTTTGATTGGTTTTAAATTTATATTTGATATTTGTGTTTTATCTAAATCTTTTAAATTATATGTTAATAAATTTGACATAATGGATATATTTAATATATTATAATATTTGAATATTTAAAATATTAAAAAAATTAATTATATAGAAAAATTAATTAAACTCTCTATATTGAAATTGTGGAAGAATGCTACCTATGTTTGTTTGTCTTACATCTCTTTCTGATGTAGCAATATCTCCATATTGTGTTAATTCTAATACATTGATGTGTGTTCCAGAATCATATAATGGGACCGCACTTAAATCATTATTGTAATGACAAACTGGTGGTCTTTTTTGAGGAACAGTCCATAATCTAGGATCAATATAAGAATAACCAGGTGGTTTATTATCTAAACTAGAATAATATTTATCTGTCACATGACCCGAACTTAATGGATTTACATAAATATGTCCTCTCTGTTGTTTTCGTGCTTCTAATCTAGTTTTCATTTTATATGGAATATTATTATGTAAATTAGTTGTTGTTTGATCTCTATCATTTTCCACTGAACTACCATCTAAACTGTTAACATTTGTTATTTGTTCCTCTAGTTGTTTGATAAGTTCCGCGTTTTCCTTTTCTAATTCTTCTTTTTCTGCTAACGCCTGATTTGCTGCTTCTGCTGCTTTTGTTGCTGCTTCTGCTGCTTCTGTTGCTTTATTTGCGGCCTCGGCATCCTCTACTGTATACATATTTGCTTCATTTGCGGCTTCTGCTGCTTTTTTTGCTTCAGCAGCGGCGTCTTCAGCATCTTTTACTGCTTGACTCACATCTTCTTTATTATTATTGTTTAGTTGTTGTGTTGTTTCTTTTAATTTATTACAAGTATCATCATCTAAATCACATTTGTTACATAATCCTGATGTATTATGGTTTATTACATATTCTGATTCATTTTTTTTTGTTTCATGCATATTAAATCTTAATTCTCTTAAAACATCTCTAAGTGCTTCCTTTTGAATTATTTTATTAATAATAGTTTCTCTATCTAGTTCGTTTCCACTTGAATCTGTTGTTTTAATTGACCAGTATGTTGCTTTTTTAATAATATCTTCTTGACTGATTCCTGTAAATTCAGTTTTGCTCTTTGATATCATCTTCTCTTCTATACACTCTGAAAATATTTTTTCATTTTCTTTACAAATAGTTTTTTTAAATTTTTTTTCATCTTCTGATAAATCATTATCTGATTTATTCTCAAGTTCTTCGCATTTTATATAATCTGGTAATTTCCAACACTCTTGTTCCTTATTTTTAAGTCTATCTCTATATTTTATAAGGATGTCTCTTTTGAAAATATGTTTTTTGATAAGAGGCATACTATTGCCATAGATATATGGGTTGTTATCATCACATTTATCTTTTATATCATTATATAGTATATCATTATTTTGAAATCCCTCTTCTCTGTTTCTATTTTTATCAACAAATCCCATACAAAGAACAAATGTTAATATACAAATTATACATATAACAACTTTATTATTCATATTAATATTCTTTTGATATTCTAAATATGCACATACTAATATTAAAACTATTATTACTAATGGTAGTAAAATCATTTTTTCTTTTCTTTATTTATATTTATTAACGATTTTAATTAAAAATATTAATTAAATATATTAAAAATATTAACAATTTTATTAATTAACAATTTTATTAATTAACAATTTTATTAATTAATATTAATTATTAAATAATATTGATATAATAATATTAAAAAAGAATAAAAAAATATAATTATACTTAAAAAAATTGATCCATAAATTTAATTTCTTTTTGATTATTGCTTTCTATCTTTAAATCAGGATTTTCTTCACCAATAGAATCTATAATACAACTTTCTAAATTATAATATCCTAAACTTAAATCATTAATTAAATCTTTATTTTTTTCTATATCTTCTTCTGTTTTAGAATAAGCATAACAAGTATTCATTCTAAAATTAAATGGTGATATTTTTTTAGAACACCTTCTTTCATAATTTTCTGTAGGATCTTCATTACTTTTTTTAATTAATAAATTAGTAATGTTTAAAGGAGGCGTGCTTGTGTTTTTACGATATTTTTCTGCTTCGTCCAATGTTTCAAATATTAAAGGATTTTTGCTTTCTATAATTAAATCTCTTGAATTATATAAATAAAATAAAATTCCATCTGTTAATAAATAATCATAAGTCATATATTTTTCAGTGTTTTTATCTAAAATATCGAATTTTTCTATATTAAAATGTTCTATTTTATTATCTTTATATTGATTTTTAAATCCATCCTTATTACAACTAAAACAATATACTAATATAATTACTAAAAGCATAATAATAATATAATAATCCTTATACATTTTTGTTTAATTTAAAATTTTAGTAACTTTTAACTATTAATAATTAATTATATATATTATTAAACTAGATTATATTTTAATTAGATTTATATTTTTCAAAGTTTATATTTATTATTAACTAATACTAAATTTATTTAGTAGTTTTACTTCTGGAAAACCACTTTTTTTAGTAAGATTAAGTTTTGTTAAAGTTGGATATTTTTTAATTAAATATTGTGCTGATTTCAATGCTTCTTTCTTTCTATCTTTTTTTTCTTCTTGCATACCACCTTTATTTTTATAATATGATGTTTCTATTGTTATATTATTAAATCTAATTACTGACTTATCTAATGTAAAATATTGAAGAGTTCGTTGTGTGTCTTCTTTTTCATCTATTGTTAATTTTAATTTACTAGAATGTCTATTAATTATACCAAACATAGGACCTGTTATAAATCTTAAATCAGTAGTCATTTTTGGAAACATAAAATAAGCGTTATTAACTGGATAAACTCCCCACAAAAATGAATTGTTTTTTTCAGATTTTTTGAAGGCATCTTTTATAAATTTATCTAAATTACTAAGAGTTTTTAATTTATTTTCTTTTCTATTTTTGATATTATAATTTATTAATTCATTAATAGATTTGATATCATCATCAAACTGAACAATTTTAGAATTAATTGGAAAATAACTAGAAATAAAATTTCTTTGATTTTTTAAACCCCGTTTACCTATTATGATATTTTTATGATATTTTTTATCCAACGATTCATAATAATCTTTATATTCTGTTTTATTAGCTACAAAAATAAAAATTTTTTTTAGAGATATTTTATAATTTTCTAATACTTTCAATGTATGTGTTTTAATAAGTTGTGGTCTTTTATAAGAAGGGATTACTACTATATAATTAGACATCTTTTTTAAAATATTTATAAATAAGTATAATAGTTATTATAATTATAATATAATAATTATTATAATATTAATTTAAAAAAATTTGTTTTAAAAAATAAATATTTATAAATTATGCTCCAATTTCCATAGGTTTTCTATTGACATCAGGCTCTATAGTTGTTTGCATCCAAGGACTTACTTTAACTTGAGGATTAGGTGGATCACTTCGAAGTTGTCTGTTCGCATTTCTAAGTGATTGACCAACAGTATTAACACCAACGTGGTATCCTGCTGTTAAGAAGTTTTTATCTCCTAGAGAACCCTGTCCATTTGGATTAACTTGAGCCCATTTACTATTTGCGTCAGATGGTAATAAATCACCTGATGATAAAACATCTTTAGGATAACATTCTGATGGTAAATTATTTGTATTATCATTATTAGCAAAAGGAACTTCTTGATGACTAGAACTATTATTATCAGATGGAGTTGGACCTTGAACACTGTTTTCGAAACCTTCAAATTGTTCTTCACTATCAACTTCTATATTTCCATTATTACCAGCATTTCCATTATTACCACCATTTCCATTATTACCAGCATTTCCATTATTACCACCATTTCCATTATTACCAGCATTGTAGTTATTACCAGCATTGGAGTTATTACCAGCATTGGAGTTATTACCAGCATTGGAGTTATTACCAGCATTGGA
>ERZ1046568.2097-NODE-2097-length-13375-cov-33.354129_pt1 | contig 13375 bp, 11 predicted proteins | sample MGYA00383092_ERZ1046568 | MGnify/ENA primary metagenome ERZ1046568 (study PRJEB29581, sample SAMEA5548362) | metagenome | biome: marine; feature: coastal; material: water | depth 1 m | study: Short-term variability in the microbial, nano- and picoplankton... | reverse complement strand
TTAATCCGGCAGATAAGTTTTTAGAAATTTCGTGCGTTAAACTCGGAACCCCTAATGCTTGTACTGCAGGGTTGTCATTTGCTAACGTCCCTTGCAACAATGGTTCAGAAGAACCAGCTACAATAATATACTGACTCAAAGTAATATGAGATTGGTGTAAGGTTGGTGCTCTAAAACCAGTACTATAAGAAGCTCTTAACGCTCCTTTAGAACCTAATTTATAACGTCCATTTGCTTTCCAAGAAAAATTAGACCCAGCATCTGTAAAGTCTTCATATCTTCCCGCAATTCCCAATAGGAAATTATCAGTTACATCATAATCTAACTGTGTATACAATGCTAAGTTATTTCTAGACCATTTTCCAGCTTCATCAGGCTTAATTCCTGCAAAAGAATCAGAACCAGCACCATAATATGATAATGGATTCCCTTCAATTGCTTTAAAGCTTTCTTGTTTGAATTCCATTCCTAAAGCCAAACCAAGTGCGTCTGATAATTGACTATTTACATCAAAATTCCCTACAATATTAGTAAAGGCATATCCTCCTGGATTGAATGATCTTGGTGAAGTTCCATTATCTGCTAAATAATCTCTGTTTACAGAGTTGTTAACCGTAACATCTACGTCATTTGAACCATAAGTAACGGAAGCATCTGCATTCCATCCTTCTGCGATTGGGAATTTCACTCCAATGGCATTGATGTAATCATTTATTTTTGTTTCAAAGGTTGGTTGATATCCAATAAAATCTGCTGGATTCTTTGTTATAAAGTTAGCATCTGCTACGTCATTTCTCCAATATGGAGCTCTGTAGTATGCAAAACTTTGACCAGTTCTTGTAGTGTAACCATGAAAAGAGTATAGTGTTGAATTATCTCCAATAGGGTGTTCCATATTTACAAAAAGATCTTTCTTTTCCATTTCAGGTTGTCCCACAGTCATTCCTGCTGTTGGATTTGCAGCCAACCAAGCAATATCTCTTGGCGTGCTCCCTGTATCAGCAGCGATCCCTGCTCTGTTCGTAATTTCTTGCTTATAATACCCTAAAGTAACATTCACAAAACCACCGTCTCCAAAGCCAAATGCAGTGTTAAAATCAGATGACAAATTAAATCCGTCTTGTTCAGAAGTTATCCCTGCTTTCGTAGAAAAAGTAGAGTATTCTACGTCTTTTTTTAAGATGATATTCATTACACCTGCAATGGCATCAGAACCATAAATTGCAGAGGCACCATCTCTTAACACCTCAACTCTTTCAATAGCAGCAGTTGGAATACTTTTTAAATCTACTCCTACTTCTCCTTTTCCTGGAGTCCTATTCAAATATACTTGCGCACTTTGATTTTTACGTTTTCCATTTATTAAAACTAAGGTTCTACTTGGCCCTAATCCGCGTAAATCTGCCGGATCGTAGTGTGCCGTCGCATCTGAAATTGCTTGATTCTGAGAATTAAAAGAAGGAACCTTAAAGGTTAACATTCTGTCTAAAGTAGGTTTCCCACTTTGTACTAATTCTGATACATCAATATTGTCTATTGGTACAGGAGAATCTAAAATTGTTCTTGGCTTGTTTCTAGAACCAGTAACAACAACTTCATCTAAAGCATTGTCTTCCTTCATAACAATTGTTAGAAAAGAAGTGTTTGCTACATTGACTGTTTTTGTTTCAAAGCCCATAGATGACACCACTAAACTTGTTGGTAGACTCTCTACTGTAATGGAAAAACCTCCATTATCGTCAGAAACAACCCCATTAGAAGTGTTTCCTTTTTCAACAACATTCATGTAAGGCAATCCTTCACCTGATGAATCTGTTACTTTTCCTTTGATTGTTTGTGCCGCCAATGAGGTTGACAAAAACAACGCAAAAGTAAAAGTTAAAACTTTAAGTACATTTTTTAATTTCATATGTAAATTATTTAGTATTTAAACAAATATTGCGGTTTTTATTTAAAATAACAAATAAATTTGTTAAAAATTAGATATAAAGACGCTTTTTTACGGATTTCGCAATTTTTAATCCCTCTCCATATCTAGGCTTATCAACCCGCATCTTTAACCTTCTTTTAACAAAGTATTTTTGTTAAAATTGTAGCTTTGTTTGTATAATTTAATTACTCAAAGAATGGATATAGATGTAAGAGCAATAAATGAAAAAATTGAAAGAGAAAGTGCCTTTTTAGAAATTCTTACCTTAGAAATGAACAAGGTTATTGTTGGACAAAAACAAATGATAGAAAGTTTGTTAATTGGACTTCTAGGAAATGGTCACATCTTATTAGAGGGAGTTCCAGGACTGGCTAAAACCTTAGCAATTAATACGCTTTCCAAAGCGGTTCAGGGAAGTTTTAGCAGGGTGCAATTTACTCCAGACTTATTGCCTGCAGATGTTGTTGGAACGATGATTTACAATATGAAAGAAAATGATTTTGCCATCAAAAAAGGACCCATTTTTGCAAATTTTGTGTTGGCAGATGAAATTAATAGAGCGCCAGCAAAGGTACAATCTGCCTTGTTAGAGGCGATGCAAGAACGTCAAATTACAATTGGAGATACTACCTTTAAACTAGAGGAGCCTTTCTTAGTAATGGCAACTCAAAATCCCGTAGAACAGGAAGGAACGTATCCATTGCCAGAGGCTCAAGTAGATCGATTTATGTTGAAAGTAGTCATCGACTATCCAAAACTGCAACACGAACAAACAATCATGCGTCAAAATTTATCAGGTGGATTTCCAACTATTAATCCTGTAGTTTCTGTAGACCAAATTGTAAAAGCAAGAGAAGTTGCAAACGAAGTATACATGGATGAAAAGATTGAAAAATACATCTTAGATATCATCTTTGCAACAAGATATCCAGAAAAATACAACCTATCAGAATTGAAAGATTTAATTAGCTTTGGAGCCTCCCCTCGTGGAAGTATCAATTTAGCGAAAGCGGCAAAATGTTATGCTTTCATCAAAAGAAGAGGATATGTAATTCCAGAGGATGTTAGGGCCGTTGTTTTTGATGTTTTACGTCATCGTATTGGAATAACTTACGAGGCCGAAGCCGAAAATGTAACGTCGGTTGACATTATCAATTCTATCATCAACGAAGTTGAAGTTCCATAGAAAACAATCCAAAAACACTAACGGAGTCTTTTACCCGAAGCGATGGAAACCAAAGAGATACTAAAAAAAGTTCGCAAAATAGAAATTAAGACAAAACGATTGTCTAATGATATTTTTGGAGGAGAATACCACTCTTCTTTTAAAGGGAGAGGAATGACTTTTTCTGAGGTTAGACAATATCAATTTGGAGACGATGTAAGAGCGATTGATTGGAATGTCACTGCGCGTTATAATGACCCTTATGTAAAGGTTTTTGAAGAAGAACGTGAGTTAACGATGCTGCTAATGGCAGATGTTTCAGGCTCTGAACTCTTTGGAACCTCCACACAATTTAAAAAAGAAACTGTTACAGAAATTGCAGCAACATTGGCTTTTTCTGCGACTCAAAATAACGACAAAGTAGGTCTGATTTTATTCTCTGATGAAGTCGAGCTTTTTATCCCTCCTAAGAAGGGGAAAAGCCATGTGTTAAGAATTATCAGAGAGCTCATAGAATTCAAACCAAAAGGGAAAAAGACAAATGTTGGGAAGGCTTTAAAATTTTTGTCTAGTGTGATCAAAAAAAGAGCGATTGTTTTTATGTTGTCAGATTTCATGGATGATGACTACGAAACAACTTTGAAAATTACGGGAAAAAAACATGATTTAACAGGGATTCGGGTGTATGACAAACACGATGAAGAAATCCCTAACATAGGAATGGTCCCAATGTTGGATGCTGAAACTGGCGATATTCAATTAATAAATACCGCTGCCAAATCTGTCAGAAATCGCTACAAAACAAATGCAACACAAACTACTGAATACTTTATGGATATGTTCAAAAAAAGCGGTGCTGGAACAATCAATATTAGAGTTGATGAAAGTTACGTAAAAAAATTACTCGGCTATTTTAAACACAAAGGAAAATAAGGCGCTTTTACACATGAGAAAACAGCTATGCTACATACTATTATTTATCTCTGCCATCAGTTTTGCTCAAAAACCAATGGTAAAAGCAGAAATTGACACCACAAATATTAGAATTGGAGAACAATTCAATCTAAAAATTTCTATTGATGAAACTCAAAATGTAATTCTTCCAAAACTTGAGCTCACAGGCTTAGAGATCATAGATTCAACAAAAACAGATACCCTTGAAAATTCTCTAATAAGAAAGTATATTTTAACGGGTTTTGATAGTGGTGCGTTTTACATTCCTGAACAACAAATATTTATAAAAAATCAAGCCTATTTTACAGATTCTCTTTTGGTCAACGTTGCAACAATAGCAATTGATACCACACAAGTGAAGAAATTTCCAATCAAATCGATTAAAAGCGAACCGTATACTTTTGATGATTTTAAAATATATCTTTACCTGTTGTTAGCTGCTATAGCGATCATAGGGTTTTGGATTTATTGGTTTGTTATCAGAAAACAAAAACAACGGAAAGAAGAGGAAACATATAAAGTTCTACCTCCTTATGAGGAAGCAATCTACAAACTTAATGAGCTGGATGAAAAACTACTTTGGCAAAACAATAAAGTAAAAGAGTACTACAGTGAATTAACAGAAATAATTCGTGGCTTTATAGAGCGAGAACTAAAAGTTCCTGCATTAGAAAATACGACAGATGAAATTTTAGAAGCTCTTAAAAACTTTGAAGATGCTGAGACTATTCAGGTTTCAAAGGAGACCTTAAAAACGTTACAAGAACTATTACACGAAGCTGATTTAGTGAAATTTGCAAAATCAAAACCACTAGCTGTAGAGATAAAAGAAGATCGAAAAGACGCCGAAGATATTATTAGTAATCTTACTCCAAAACCAATTTTTGAAGATGATGAGTTGGAATAATTTTGAATTTTATAACGGTGGTTTTTTATGGCTACTGATTCTCATACCTATTGTAGCAATTTGGTATTTTCTAATGCGTAAAAGGGATGCTGCAACCCTAACAATTCCGAGTGTAAAAGGATTTGAATCACCATCCCTTTTGTCAAAATTTAAACCTTTTTTATCTGTATTGCGGCTATTTGCGCTTACAGCAATTATTGTTGCCCTGGCCAGACCAAGAAACGTCTCTGTAAGTAAAAAAACAAAAAGTAACAAAGGGATTGATATTGTCATGGCAATAGATGTTTCTGCAAGTATGCTCGCCAAAGATTTAAAACCAAATAGACTCGAAGCGCTTAAAAAAGTGGCAGTCAACTTTGTGGATCGAAGACCCAACGACAGAATAGGGATTGTTGTATATGCTGGAGAAAGTTTTACACAAACTCCTATCACCAGTGACAAAGGAATCGTAAAGCGCACCATATCAGAATTAAAATGGGGTCAATTAGAAGGAGGTACTGCAATTGGTATGGGATTGGGATCTGCGGTGAATAGATTAAAAGAAAGTAGCGCAAAAAGCAAGGTGATTATTTTATTAACGGATGGAGTAAATAATTCGGGTAATATAGATCCAAGGACCGCAACAGAACTAGCCAAAGAACTTGAAATTAAAACCTACACTATTGGAATAGGAACAAACGGAATGGCAGACTTTCCTTGGAGCAAGGATCCGAGAACAGGGAAATTACAATTTAGAAAACAACAAGTAGAGATTGATGAAGAGCTGTTAAAAGAAATTGCCTCGAAAACAGAAGGAAAATATTTTAGAGCAACAAACAACTCCTCATTAAAAGAAATTTACGATGAAATTGATAGCCTAGAAAAAACAAAAATTGAAGAATTTAAATACTATAATTACCAAGAAAAATACAGATTTTTTGTCTTTTTAGGAATCGGATTATTATTACTTGAATTTATTTTAAAAAACACCCTGTTTAAGAGTTTTATATAAAAATGTACAGAATAGAAGAGCCCATTTATTTTTACTTTTTAGCAATCATTCCCGCAATGGTTGTCCTATTTCTATTGGTTTTATGGTGGAAAAAAAGTACACAAAATAAATTCTCAGATTTAAATTTACTGCAAAAAATAGCCCCAAATTCATCGACTTTTAAATCGTCTTTAAAATTGGCAATGTTGCTCTTAGGAATTACTTTTTTAGTCATTTCATTGACAAACCCGAAAATGGGGACCAAACTTAAAACGGTAAAAAGAGAGGGAGTAGATGTGGTCTTTGCTTTGGATGTTTCTAAAAGTATGTTGGCCGAAGATATTGCCCCTAATAGGCTTGAAAAGGCAAAACAAATTATTTCAAAAACCATTGATAAATTAGGTTCGGACAGAGTTGGAATTATTATTTACGCAGGGAATTCATATCCCCTTTTACCAATAACTACAGATCATGCAGCCGCAAATATGTTTCTTCAAAATGCGACTCCAGAAATGGTTTCTAGTCAAGGAACCGCGATTAATGACGCTTTAGAACTCGCCAAAACATACTACGATAATGACGAACAAACCAATCGTTTTTTAATCATTATCTCTGACGGAGAAGATCATCAAGAAGAAACAAAACAAGTGGCACAGAACCTAGCAAATGAAGGGGTGAAAATTTTCACAGTTGGTGTGGGTACAGAAAAAGGCGGACCAATTCCTCTGCGAATCAACGGATCGATGATCGGATACAAAAAAGACCGTAAAGGTGAAACGGTAATTACAAAGCGTACTCCTGAAGTTTTACAAGGCATCGCTGATGCTTCTAATGGTAGGTATATCGATGGGAATGTTACCAAGAAGCCCGTGAAAATTATTTCAGAGATAATTACAAACGCAGAAAAAAATGAATTTGAAACAAAACAATTTGACGATTACAAAGATCAATTCCAATGGTTTTTGGGACTTGGTCTCTTTTTTTTAATCATAGATGTCTTTTTGCTTGAGAAAAAAACAAAATGGATTATGAAAATTGACTTGTTTAATGAAGAAAAAACAAAAAAATAACATGAAGTTCTTACCACCCCTTCTTATCGTTTTCTTACTGCTCTTTTTTTCTAAAGAAATGCTAGCACAAAAAGATTCTGTTGCACTTCAGCGCAAAGCGAAAAAATTACTCCGACAAGGAAACGAACTGTATCAAAAAAAACAATATACAGATGCTTCTGTCGCTTATCAAAAAGCATTAGCAGCAAATAATAAATACGATAAAGCAACCTACAATTTAGGGAATGCATTGTATCAGAATAAAAATTTTAAAGAGGCAATTCCTCAATACGAATTAACCGCGGAAGCAGCCAAGGATAAATTCACAAAAGCAGCCGCCTATCACAATATAGGAAATGCAATGATGGACTCTAAAAACTACTCAGGAGCTGTTGAAGCCTATAAAAAAGCATTGAGAAAAAACCCCAATGATGATGAAACACGATATAATCTAGCCGTTGCTCAAAAACTCATGGAAAAAGAAAAAAACAACGATAAAGACAATAAGAAAGACGACAACAAAGACAAAGACGACAAGAAAAATAAAGACAACAACAAAGACAAAGACGGCAACAAAGATAAGAAGAAAGACAAAGACAAGAACAAAGACAAAGACAAAGACGGCAACAAAGATAAAGACGATAAGAATAAAAAGAAAAAAGACAAGCAACAACCAAAACCTCAGCAAGGAAAAATGACTCCTCAGCAAGTGAAACAGTTATTAGAAAGCTTAAATAATGAAGAGAAAAAAACTCAAAAGAAAATAAACGCTAAAAAAGCAAAGGGGAAGAAAATACAACAAGAAAAAGATTGGTAATTTAGTACACACTATTAAATGAAAATAAAATTTTACATCGCATTATTCATTAGCGTACTCTCGCTGACAGCATCAGCTCAAGAAGCTGTGTTAACAGCAAAAGTGAGTAAAAATAAGCTGGGAATAAACCAGCGTTTAAAAATTGAATTTACGATCAATAAACAAGGTGGAGATAACTTTTCTCCTCCTAAATTTTCTAATTTTAAAGTTGTTGGCGGTCCGAGCCAATCGGTAAGTCAATCGTGGATCAACGGAAAAGTAACCTTCTCTCAATCTTACAGCTACATTATTCAGCCAAAAAGAAAAGGAGAATTAACAATCGGAAGTGCAAGTATAGAGATTGCAGGAAAAAACATAAACTCTAAGCCAATAAAAATCATTGTTTTAGATGCTATTGAAATTCCCAAAGACCCAAACGACCCCAATTATATTGCACAGCAAAATATTCATTTAGTTGCAGAAATTTCTAAGTCGAAACCCTTTGTCGGGGAAGGACTTTATGTTGAATATAGGCTTTATGTCAGTGAAAATATTAGCGTATACGACACTAGTGTTACGGAAGCACCTCAATACAATGGCTTCTGGAATCAAAATATTAAAATTAATAATTTCCCAGTAAAAATGGGAAAATACAATGGAGAAGATTATAGATATATCGTACTTCAAAAAGCATTTTTAATTCCAACAAAAACTGGAAAATTACAGATAGATCCAATGAAAATGGACATTGTTATCGGAGTGCCAAATGGGAGAACCGATTTTTTTGGAAATCCCATTACACAAAATATTAGAAAAGAATTTGCATCAGCAAAAAAAATAATTAGTCCTAGAGCACTTCCTTTAAAAGAAAAACCGGAAAACTATACAGGTGCGGTTGGTACTTTTAAATTTAATGTTTCTCTAAGTAAAAACCTTTTAAAAGCCAACGAAAGTTCACAAATACAGTTAACTGTAAAAGGGAAAGGAAATCTCAAGCTATTTGAATTGCCAAAAGTTGTAACTCCCGTCGAATTGGAAAAATACCAACCAGAAAGAACGGAGAAAGTTCGGGTAAGTTCATCGGGAATTTCAGGAACAGTTTCAGACACATATACCATTGTTCCTCAATACAAAGGGAAGTACAAAATACCAAATATTTCCTTTTCATATTTTAATCCCAAAGAAGAAAAATACCACACCATTAATACTGACAATCTTATTGTTGAGGTTTTAGAAGGGAAAGAATTGAATCCTGTTTTGGAAATAAATACGGTTCAAAAACAAACGGTTGTTTCCACTGGAAAAAACTTTAGATATATTCAAACTAAAAGCAATTTTAAACCAATAGATCGGTCAGAATTTTTTAAATCCAATTTATTTTATGCTCTGCTCTTCATCCCTATACTTACCATTCCAATTGTAATTTTAATAGCAAAAAGAAATGAAAGAAGAAATAATGACCTTGTTGGAAGTAAATCAAGAAAAGCTGAAAAATTAGCAAAAAAATATTTATCTGAGGCTCAAAAACAACTTGGTAAAAAAGAAGCTTTTTATGAGTCTCTTGAACGTGCTTTACACAATTATCTAAAAGGGAAATTAGGAATAGAAACCGCAGACATCAGTGAAGAAAAAATTACTGAAATTTTAGAAAAAAGGAGTGTTGATTCAAAAACTATACATGAGTTTATAGTCGTTTTAAAAAATTCAGATCTTGCGCGCTATACTCCCATAACAAATTCAGAGATGAAAGAAGAATTTGAGAGAGCTAAACAGGTTATTGTTCAATTAGACAAACAATTATAATGATGAAAAAAATAGTCTTTTTATTGTGGATTGTTGCCAATTCAGTTACAGCACAAAATACAGATAGTTTGTTTGTTGCAGCAAATAACCATTACAAAAATGGTAAATTTGAGACTGCAATCGAAAATTATCAAAAAATAGAATCTCAAAATTTTATTTCTTCTGAACTATATTATAATCTCGGAAATTCCTATTACAAGCTCAATAAAGTTGGTCCTTCGATTTACTATTATGAAAAAGCCTTACAATTAAATCCTTTGAATGAAGACGTCAAGAAGAACTTAGTTTTTGCAAAACGTTTGGCGTTAGACAACATACAAGAGTTACCCCAAACTTTTTCGCAAAAAATAAACACCAATTATCTCCAAAAACTTTCCTACGATAACTGGGCAATTCTAGTGGTTGTTTTTTCCGTGTTGGGAAGCCTCCTTTTTTTATTGTTCTTTTTTGGAGAGACACCATCAAAAAAAAGACTTTATTTTGCGACAAGTATGGGGGTGTTTTTTCTTTTAATAACCACATTAACAATAACATATAAACAATACGACCTATCAAAAAGCAATATTGAAGCGATTATTTTTGCTGAAAAAACAGAAGTTAGAAATGCCCCTACTCTAAATTCTGAAAAGGTATTTACACTTCATGAAGGAACCAAAGTTAACGTTTTAGACCGCGTAGATCATTGGGAAAAAATAAAAATTGCTGATGGTAAAATCGGTTGGATAGACTCTAATGATTTAAAACTATTAACAAACTTTTAAATAAAAATTAACAAAACTAATCTCTTCCAATTGTATATTTGCTAAACTTTTTTCAAAACCTATGTCAAAACAATTTATCACATCTTTTTTTACATTGATTCTATTGTTTTCAATTTTTACACCTTCATATTACAACCTAATAGAAGAAATTTCAAAAATTGAAGTTGTTGACATGGGGGAAGAAGAAAAAAGTGGAAAGGAATCAGCTGAAGAATTTGAATTAAAAAACTATTATACTTTCGATGATTCTTCCTTATACATTGGTTTAGAAAAGAAAAAAAGAATTGGTTTTTACTCTAAAAACTACTCTTCTTACTTCAAAAAATTAATTGCTCCTCCTCCAAAATTAATTGCTTAACGCATTACTTTTAACCAACAAACTTAATTACTAATTTTTCAGCCCACTTAAATATTTAGGGTTGATTTATATATATTTTTATCATGTTTAAAACCATCAAAAATGACTTGCCCGCTAGTATCGTGGTATTTTTCGTAGCATTGCCTTTATGTTTAGGGATTGCGCTAGCTAGTGGAGCACCTCTCTTTTCAGGCTTGATTTCTGGAATTATAGGAGGTATTGTAGTTGGAGCCTTAAGTGGTTCCAAAATAGGTGTAAGTGGTCCTGCCGCTGGCCTCGCTGCTATTGTAGCTACAGCAATTATAACTCTTGGAAGCTACGAAGATTTCCTTGTTGCTGTTGTATTAGGAGGAATTATTCAATTGATCTTTGGAGTCGTTCGTCTTGGAATTATAGGTTATTTTTTCCCTTCTTCTGTGATCAAAGGAATGCTCACAGGTATTGGTATTTTCATTGTCTTAAAAGAAATTCCTTATTTCTTTGGATATGAAGTTCCTATTAATGGCGGAACAACTTGGAAGAATATTGCCAATTCAATTCAAAACATTAGTGCAGGACCAACTCTCATCGGAGTAATAGGACTTGCTATCCTGATCCTTTGGGACCGGGTTTTGAGTAAAAAGGGGAAAATATTTCAGTTAATTCAAGGTCCTTTAGTGGCAGTGGTGGTTGGAATTATCTTTTATATGCTAACAAAATCCAATGCCAATTTCGCTCTTACTGAAGAGCAACTTGTAAGTGTTCCTGTCCCTAAGAACATCGACTCCTTCTTTGGACAATTTACCTTTCCAAATTTTGAAGTTATTACTAAGGCTGAGGTATGGGTTATTGCCTTTACCATTGCGCTAGTTGCAAGTTTGGAAACCTTACTCTGTGTAGAAGCTACCGATAAATTGGACCCTAACAAAAACGTAACTCCAACTAACAGAGAATTATTAGCACAAGGAGTTGGTAATGTTTTATCTGGGATGATTGGAGGGTTGCCAATTACACAAGTAATTGTGAGAAGTTCTGCAAATATCCAATCTAATGGTCGAAGTAAAGCATCCGCAATTCTTCATGGATTCTTTTTATTATTTGCTGTAATGTTAATTCCAGCCTTATTAAATCAAATTCCATTGTCAGTTTTAGCAGCTGTCCTTTTCTTAGTAGGATATAAATTAGCGAAACCATCGTTATTTATAAAAATGTTTCAGTTAGGATGGAAGCAATGGCTCCCTTTCTTAACTACAATTGTAGGGATTATTGCTATTGACCTCTTAAAAGGCTTGGCTCTTGGTTTGGCAGTAGGAATTGTGGCAACTTTAATTAAAAGTTATCAAAATTCTCATTTTTTACACAAAGAAGATGTGAGTAATGGTAAACCAAAAATTAAAATGACCTTAGCTGAAGAAGTGACCTTTTTTAACAAAGGAGCTATTTTAAAAGAATTAGATAGTTTAGAAGAAAACACGAATCTAGAATTAGATGTTACCAAAACTCGCTTCTTAGACAATGATATCATAGAAATCATGGAAGATTTTCAATGGAAGGCGAAAGAACGAAATATCAATATCAAACTTGTTTCTCAAAGAGGTACGGTGGAAAATCCAGAGAGTTTTATCGAATTTTTCCAAGCCAAAGCCTAAAATGAATTAAAAACATATTAATTATTAAATTTAAACCCATAAAAAATGAGTAATCAAATTATTTCAGAACAAGAAATCCTTAATGCACAAAAAGCATGGGGAGAAGGAATTATTAAAATTGGAAAAGTATTCCAAGAAGGTGGAAATTATAGCGCAACTGCCGAAGATCATATCAATCAATTTTATAATTATCAAGACGGGAGTGTTTTATTTAAACCAACTCTTGCCTCTGAGAAGCAGTTCAGACTAGATTTTGAAGGAGCGTTATCTTATTTCGTTGGAGGAAATAGTAACTATCCTGAAGATCACGGATTTGCCATTAAACCATGGTCACATGTTCGTTGGGAAAGTATTGGAACCAAAATTATCGGTAACATGGCGATCGCTATGGGTAATTATTTCTTTACTCCAACAGAAGGTGGTGATGATGTAAAAGTTGAGTATTCTTTTAGCTATACTAAAAATGACAAGGGGGAGCTAAAAATTATCCTTCACGGTTCACATTTACCATATTCACCGGCTTAGAACCAATTTCTATTTTTTATACTTAGGGGTCGTATGTTATAACATATGACCCCTAAAATTTTATTCACTTTTTAGTTCGTAACTCTGTGATTAAGAAAGAGAAAACTTCTTAAATCAAAACGCTATTTTGTCTCTTTCTTGTCCCCTTTTTTTTCGTTCACTCCATTTATCATTGATGGAAAAATCATGGGTGCTATTTTTTTTACAGGCTGATATAAAATAGATGCTTCTAATTTTTCTTTTTTTACAAAAGGGATCGTATTATTCATCTTCCCAAAGAAAATAAAAATAACACTTAGTATTAATCCTATTTTTAATAGCCCAAACAAGCCTCCTAAACCTTTATTTATAATCCCTAAAGAAGCAAAATTAGCGATTTTAGTCAAGCCCTTTCCAACAAGTGAAATCACTACAACAATTAAGATAAAAGTAACTGCATACGCTACCAATGAAACATACTCTGTTTTCCAAGTAACTTGTTGTTCTAGAAAATTGGAAATTAAATATGAAAAATGAATCGCACCATAAA
>ERZ1046568.2092-NODE-2092-length-13389-cov-4.508250_pt1 | contig 13389 bp, 15 predicted proteins | sample MGYA00383092_ERZ1046568 | MGnify/ENA primary metagenome ERZ1046568 (study PRJEB29581, sample SAMEA5548362) | metagenome | biome: marine; feature: coastal; material: water | depth 1 m | study: Short-term variability in the microbial, nano- and picoplankton... | reverse complement strand
GGCCACTAAGAAGAAAATGGCCACTAAGAAGAAAATGGCCACTAAGAAGAAAATGGCCACTAAGAAGAAAATGGCCACTAAGAAGAAAATGGCCACTAAGAAGAAAATGTCTATTAAGAAGAAAATGTCTACTAAGAGAATTCGTAGAGGAGGAGACGGTGAAACAACTGATATGGAGAAAATGACTGACCATCAGTTGCCAACATATTTGTTGGAGCAAATGAGACTGACGCCCAATAAGAATTTTTTGGCCCCCCCAGCCGCTAACCCCCCTCTGATCGACCCCATTGTATTTGAACAATTTAGCAAGATTCAAGCAAACGCGAAATTTATGCGTCTAGGTTTGTCGGCGGCGGGTGGTCCAGAAGTGGACAACTTAAAGGCAAAGGAAAAGCTACTTGATGATTGGATTGCGACAATTTCGAACCCTGCAACTATGGCGTCAGGAGCTGCGGCGAAGGACGTATTGGGTAGAGCGCCACTCCCCCAAATTATTTTCGAGGGCAAAAATGTGGGAGGGGTTAGAGGAAGCTACAAAACTTTATTATTGGCCATATTTATGGTATGGCATGATTTGTATAGATATCTTATGGACCAGTTTGAGTTAGAGGAAGTCTACGACATCGGTACGGGCGCGCCAACACTTCGAAATCCCAACAATCCCGCTCTCCCCCTCTTCGAGGAGGGAACGGATATATATTTTGCAGCAGCGCAAAGACAAATCAACGCCATGGCGGGGAATGCTACGCGAACACAACCTGTGCTAAGAGAAGAAGATTTATTTATGCAGATCGTCAACAACCTTGTGAAGCAGGGGGTTAACAGAAAGACAGCCGAAACGGCCGGTACAAAAGCGGGCGACGCGAACATTGACGCGGAACTTGCACCTCTCCTTCGCAAGACCCCCAACTTGGCATACAAATACAAAGATCACCTCGCACACATGGCTCAAATACAAGTAATGACGACAACTTTAAGAAAAAGAGGAAAAGGTGTGGGTGACTGGAAGGACTGTTGGGATAATAGGGAGGAAGGGAAGAAGTACACGAAGAAATTTACGCCATGTCGCACAGCATCAGCGAAGGGGGAGAGAGTGCGGGCTGCCTATTCTAATTGGGTAAGAGCGGCAACACACATTTTCAGTGAAATCAGTAACGCAGACAAGCACACCCAAATAATAATGACTTATCTTTTGATTCACTATTTGGTTTCACTTAACAAAGTTGTAATGATTTATACAGAATGGGTAAAAATAGCTGAAGAAAAAAGAAAAAAATGGGTGGCGTCGAATGTATATCTACACCCCACCAAATTTGTCTAACGTTTTTGTATTGCTGTATAATAATCCATCACAAGCTCCTATTTCCAAATATGTTCCATCATCAATTTTATTTTTCAATAAATATTGTATAATATATTTATCTTCATCTTGTTGAGAATAAAATCTTACATTTTTTATAAAATTTAGGCACAAAACTATTTATATCTAATGTCCATTCTATTAAACCTTTATTTATTTTATACATTTAATATAAAATTATATTAAATGTATTTATACTAATATTTACATATTAATGGTTAGATTTCATCAATGACGAATATTATCATATGCCCAAAATCCACATGCGTTTACCAATATTGCTCTAATTGCACATATCGTATATCCTCGCCATAAATAACCCATATTCATGGCCTGAAAAAAATTAAGGTTTACATTATTCATTTGACGTGTTTTTATAACGTCCAATGGATAGCTAATCGTCCAGCTTAATAATCCAGCAACGCCTCCGCTAAGCAATGGTCCATATATTTGACTATAATTAAAATAAACTCCCATGTATAGAGATGTTGCCAACGATTCCCTTCCCAATGTAGCAATCATTCCGTTAGTCGCTTTAAATTTTAAGAACGAAAATGGTTTTTTTGGATTTATTTGATAATGGATTTTTCCTACATCCACATAATATATAATAGGTGCCATTGTTAAGCCAGACAAAAACCCACTCTTGTAATGACAATTCAAATAATGATTATAATTGTTATGAATGCTAAATGTCATACCGGAGCAAAATAAATTAAATGTCATTGGATATGATATTCCTTTATAGTAATGAATAATATTGCGATGCAATGGATGATTTGTTTGCTGGAGAATTTTAATGGTATCGATCGGGTGACCTATCAATGTTTGCATAATTCCATTTGCACCTCCCGCAAAAAAATCATTCATACACTCGTTAGTTACTATTTATAAAATATTTATTTCTAATATCTTCATAACTTTAAGTATAATATACAACGCAATCCCAAATAAAGCACTCATGTATACATTACCGTTTGCGGTGAACCCATTTGCACTGTTGTATATAAACGATGGAGCCTTTGTAAGTATAATATTTTTAAACATTTGAGAATGAAATAATCCATATAATAATGCGATTAACAGAGGTATTTTTAATTCTTCTAAAATATACTCTACGGTAGTTTCTTTGTTTTTATGCTTATTTAATTCTGTTTCAATCTCTTGCTGTGTAGCATGATTTTGAATATAATCAATTGGTGTTGTTGTATCTTGATTCATAGGAGCATTTGGAATTGCGTTCGGTATTGTCTCGGGGTCATGAACTACTTGTGCAGTTTGCTTTGGGATATCCTCAGCAAGCTGTGTTAGTCCTTGTGCTGCGGCATTTTTAACTTCGCTTACCATAGAATTTAACTGTTTAGTGTCCGCAATGGGGGGCAATGACGATTTCGTGTCCATATCATTTCTGTATGCGCTTGTTTCTAATTTTATATTTTCATGGATCTCCTTGTTGTTCATCCCCAAAGTTGGAACAGATGGGTCTTGTGGTAATTTACTTAATTCAGTTGCCATTATTAAGTAAATTAGAATGTTTTGATTAAAACACTACGAATTATTTAGCGTTAGCAAAATTAATAATTTTGGAATTGGTTCCACCACACTTATGGTGGTTGTAATTGTATTTATAGCATTTATTATCCATCTGAAACGTATTTCCCTCAATTTTATCGATAGGTGGCCCTTTGAATACGTAACAACCACGAAGAGAACATGATTTCCTAAACAAAGTAGCCATACCAAAGCCTAGCAACATAGATATAATAATACTGCTGTATGGATTATATAATAATCGCCGGATATACATATAATTTATACTAATATTAGATTATAATTCAACTTTGCGGTGGGATATTTTTGATATGTGTTTTATCTTTTGGACAAGCAACCTCTGTTGGTGTAAACTGATAACATTGGTCAGCACTATCTTTGTATAGCAGTTTGTTAACATTTTCAGGCGTGGGATAAACCATTATTTCTCTTGGTGGTGGATTTGTCATATATACAACCAATAATCCAATCGCAAGGCTGATTAAAAAGACCGGAAATGAGATAAATTTCAACATCATATATTCTACAATGTTATTTTATTTTTTAATAACAAGAGCCTCTACTTTATATGGGTTTCCTACTAATATTTCTAAATCATATATGGTTACAGGTTTTTGAACTAATTTATGATTTCCATCTTCATCCATTTCTACATCTTGGTAACTATATTTATTTTTTCGGTTGGTGGTCAATGCAGACATTAATCTGTTTATATACAACTCTACTGCTTCTTTTAGATATTGGGGTTCTTCCTCTAATTTAGCATCGGCAACCAACTGTTTAATTTCTTTAACAAACTCAAATATTTGTAATTCAGTGAGATTAATAACATCATTTTTAGAAAGCAAATTGGTAATTTCAATAAACTTACTCTTGTAAAGGTTAAAAGACGACGTGGTCAGGTCAAAATCGGCTTTATTCTTTTCGAAGACTGTAACTGTTTCTGCTTCATTTAAATAATTAAATAAAAGATTATATTTCGTTTTCATTATCGTGGTTACAAGTTCTGAATGTTGTTGTTGCAATTCTTTGACGTATTTGTCCAACATGAAGACTTTTCCCTTAGTGATTCTAATATCAAATTTACATTTTGGACTTGCGTTACACATCGCTAGATATCTATTTTTTTCAACCTTAAAAATGGAACCTCCTGGTTGTTTACAAATTATACATTTAGGTTTTAGTGTCTGATATAAGTCGCGCTTTTCGGCATAATTTAAATCGTCACGATTGATAATTTTATGTTTCTTTTTTTGTTGTTCATTCTCATATTTTTGTTTTAATTTGAAATATATGTTAATAGCGTCTAATGTGTCAGATGTAATATTTTGATTATCTTCAACCGGTCGTATTTTTGATGATGGTTCATTCATAATTTGAGGATTGATATACTATATACTACGATATATTTATTCCCATTTAGGCAAATCTGTAATCATGCTGCTCTCTCTCTTAGGGTTTGGAATGGACTTAATTTTTTCTAAAATATACTCTTTGTCGCGGTCACTTTTTAGTTTTTTTTCAATCGGTGATAATTTACCTTTGTATTTAACCCATAATATTATAGTTATTAGTCCAACCAAAAACAAAAACCCACCAATATTGTAATATAAATTATAATATTCTTTTTTTATTTCATGACATTGTTTTAAAGATTCATGTAAAAAGTATTTGACACCAGGTTCAACCAAATGGCTCATTATATTGTAATTCTTAAAAAAAATTATAGACTTTAATATATAATGTTAGAACTCATAATATTTACGATTGCTACAATATTATATTTTGTATGTAAATATTATATTACCACAGATGGTTATATTCGAATTTTGATAGGAGCCTATATTACTATTATTTTAGTTAGCCAATTTTTGGTAAACGTATCTCATCTTTCCACACTGTGTGTAGGCAAAAATAATCTAGGCACCGCAACATTGGTTACGATTATTCCATGGTTTATCATTTTTGGGTCTGTGGTTGTTTTGTTGCAGGCGTTTCCTGGATGGAAACAACCCTTTTCCAATACATTTGGATACGGGGTGGTAAAACTTATGGGTATTAATGCTACTTTAACTAATTTATTGGAAAAATCCAACGGTGTTCTTGATGCAAACATACTTAACAAAATTTATAGTAATCCTTCTCTGTTAATTAATCAATTTACAGTAACTAATTTTGATGATGCTGTTAATAAAGTATTCAAAAAAGGTTTCGGTAATGGCGATGTTGACATGATTAAATTTAAGAAATTAATCCAAATTAAAGATTATGTTTCAGAATTTGTTTGGTATATATTATCGGGGTTTTTAGTGACCACAGTAAGTTACAATACAATTGCAACAACGGGGTGCAGTAATTCGGTTAGTGAAATGAAAAAACGTCATGATGATTACGAAAAAGACGTTAAAGAAAAAATTACCGCCACCAAAACCACCCCTGCTCCCCGACAATATTATATTAGAGATTAAACTCACACAATTTTAACTACCATAAATAATTTTAACTACCGTAAATAATACAATTGACAATAAGAAACCAAATGAAGCATAACCGTATGTTTTGTCAATGTAGCCAAATGAATAAATTGTTAAAAATAAAAAGTATAATATGAATAGGTAACTATAAAACCGGCTTAAGCTATTTAAAATTTTGGTCACAATATCTGACGTAAAAAATAGATTGTATAATATATTTGCTGATTGAAACCCTGACATTAATTGTGCAAGAAATAAAATGATACTAAATGTAATTGGGACTGTGATTAAGCCAAGAACTATGAAGATTATCCAAAATATGATGTGAAGAAAAGAAGGTCCATTTTCCCACGCGGAAATAAATGTTCCGAAAAATCCTAACAAAGAACTTAATATAAGCGTCACACTTAAAATAATAGGGGCCAGCATTATAGCAATGAATGATTTATGACCATCATTTTCAGTATAATCTTTGTAAGCATTGAAAAGGGGACCGTATATCCAATTTTTATTAGCACTGAAAGAACCAATCACTGTGTTTTTTAACCATGAAAAGAAGCCATCCGAAGCCGGTTTAGATGCAGGAACAGACCAATTCCATCCGTTTTCTTCTTTCATCTGCCCCCATGTTGCAAAAATGGGTCCTAATGGATTTTCGCTTTTAGATTTGGTTACATCCTCTATTTGCGATATAAACATATTTCCTAATAAAACCCAACCGAGCAATATCCCCAAAGTAATAAAAACCAACTTTAGGTATTTTATTCCATCTCTCTCTTTTTTGTCTTTTTCATTCTTTGCTCTTTTTTTAGACATAAGTTAATATATAAAGATATTAAAAATATGTTAGATAAAACAATATTATGTATCCTAAAATAGTCCAAGAACCACAATATGATTTTAGTGATGTGTTAATTCAACCACAGCGTTCTCGAATCGTTTCGAGGTCTCATGTGATGTTGGAAAATTCATACAGATTTAAAAATGGTGCTACATGGGTTGGCATTCCTATTGTTGCAGCAAATATGGATACGACAGGGACATTTGATGTTAATAAAATACTGACAAAAAATAATATGTTAACTGCTATGAATAAGTTTTACACAGCAGAAGATTATTCTGCTCAAACATTTACAAATCATGAAAAAAATTCCATTATGGTATCAACCGGAATTAGTGATACTGATTTTGATACACTTAAATCTATACTTGCGGTAACTGAGTGCAAGTTTATTTGTATTGATGTAGCAAATGGTTATATGGATTCGCTGTTACATTTTTGCACGAAAGTGCGAAAAATGTATCCAAGCAAAATAATTATTGCGGGCAATGTTGCGACAAAAGAACGTGTACAAGAACTTATTCTTTACGGGGGTGTTGATATTGTAAAAGTCGGAATTGGTCCAGGAAGTGCGTGCACCACCAGGGTAAAAACCGGTGTTGGGATTCCTCAACTTTCTGCCATATTAGAATGTGCGTCTGCCGCGCACGAAGCAGGTGGGTATATAATGGCAGATGGTGGGATAACATGTCCTGGTGATTTGGGTAAAGCCTTTGGAGGAGGAGCGGATTTTGTTATGGTGGGAGGACAATTTGCAGGACATGACGAAAACCCTGGAACAATTATTGAGGAAAATGGAGCGAAATTTAAGGAGTTTTATGGTATGAGTTCAACCCATGCTATGAATAAACACTATCGTGAAATGAAAAAGTATCGTTCATCAGAAGGACGTTATCTTAAAATTCCATACCGTGGATCATTGCAAGATACAGTAGATGATTTTTTGGGTGGTTTGCGAAGTACGTGTAGCTATGTAGGTGCATCCAGCATAACAAAGTTGGCCGAAAATACGCGGTTTCGGATTGTTGGAAGACAAGTCAATACATCATTTTTATAGCCAAAAAATAGCCAAAAAATAGCCAAAAAAAGAGTGAAAAAACACAAAAAATGAAAGTGAAAATAATATTTTCATTTTTTAAAAAACATAATTTGTAAAACCATTTCTACTTTTTTTTTACACATTTTAATGTTCAAATGTCCAATAAAAGAGAGAAAAACGTATAGTTTATCTGTAACATTCTATATTCAATAAATAACGCAATTGGCGGCGCAGTATTTTTTGTTTATAGTGGCTAATACATCTATTATTTAGTTGAAAAGACAACACTAGTTTTTTGTATTCAACTAAAAGAGTATCTGTTGCTAATTCATCATTCACAATAATTTTAATACCATCTAAAAACTGTGTTTTTGTATACGCTGTATTTTTAATATAATAGCTTATTTCATCCTTTTTTATCCATTTTTGTAAATGATTTCGTAAAATGCTTGTGTGATATTCCACAGTTAATACATTATTTTTATGAATTGATTTTTCAATTTCGTTGAAATAATGTGTTAATTCAAGTATTTTACGTATAGTATACAATGTTGTATTATCGCAAAAATTAAAAATTTTAAATATCAATTCATTCGGTAATTGATGCAGAAAGGCCATATTGGCATTTATAATACAATTTGATTTACTACTTTTATATCAGTTATAAAACGTCAATTGTATGTATGTGATTCTATAAGACATCTTTCAAAAAATGTCTTGTAATGAGTTTCGTTAATACCACTAACACATTCATTTGATGCAAATGTAAAATTACCCTTATAATACGCCAAAAGAGTGGGTATTCCCGTTACCATTTTTTTGCTCTTTAGATACGCATATATTTCAAAATTATCATCAATATCTAAATCATACAATGTAAAAGTATCAGACAATGATGAAACATACTGTTCAATGTATGGAGATATAACACCACATGGTCTGCACCATTCAGCCCCAAACTTAATAATAATAATCCCTTTATTTTCATTTAAAATAGTTAGAAAATCATCTCTGCCTTTAATTTTTTCAATTTTGGAGACCATTATAATATAGTATAATATAAATAATCTTTAAGCCTCCAAGTGATGTAACGATAATGGAGAAATTTTGATATGTGCTTCCCAAAAATATTTACAAAACGCACCTTCGCTGGCAAAGTGTGCGTTTTTGGCATAATGTGTCCGCATCTTTTCTCTCATTTCTGATGCGAGGAGGTGAGAGCTACTTTCAGGTAATACATACGCTAATTGTGTTTCGGCAGAGATTGGCGATTTGTTGATGTCTACCAAATCATTATTGAATGATGGGATATAATTTGTTAAATCTTCCAGCAATGGTGGATACATGTAATGATATGACCATCTTGTGTTTTTGCAACCCAACGTATAATAGTGTAATGTCCATTCCAACGCTTCAAGATAATTAATGCAAATAGATTGTTTTGATACATAATTTATATCAATATCCGCCAGTGTTTTATAATAACGCCATTGCCAACCATCGTAAGACGGGTTAATATAATGTTCTACGTTGCGGTTAATCTGTGGGGATACATCAAATTTTTCTTCGGCTGTTTTATGATTCATCGTTCTTAAAACTCTCTTTTCTTGTTTTTCGCGCAATCCATACTCGTATTTTATGTAGTGATATTCATTTTTTGCTAGATAAGAGATGAATCTTCCAAAGGAACGCCAATTTATTTTTCCATCTTTGGTTAAATACGTTTTACCAGAGATTGTAGCTTTATAAGCATCAAATATACGGTCAATACCATTTGTGCGAATATTCAAAGCAGGCATATGAGGCATAAAATCATTGCCTAGCATAAAAGATATAAATATGTAATCCGAAATGGCGTATTGTTTGGGGGTAGTTCCAATGTCATTTGTGATGATTTTTGCAAATTTTGGTATATCCAACGCATAGAGTTCGTTAGGATTAAGTGTTTTATCGATAGATTTAATGAAATGGGGCGTTTCTCTAAAGAGATACATGTTGGGACAATATTGTAAATGCTGAAGCGTTAACATGATTAAATCCGCATCAAGTCCGTAAACAAGAATTTTTTTATTTTTCAACTCTAATTTATTTTCACGTATGTAATGGAAAATTTTATGTTCACCTTCCCCAAAGTCATCACTTGTCGAAACAATAACTGACGTTTTGTCTTGCGAGAAAAATGTGGTTACTCCTTGCGATAATTTCTGCATAAACTCGGTTCCAGGTGTTATAGCAGATGTATTCCATTCTGTTTTTTTTTTTGGAAATTTATTTTTAATGTATGCGTTTTTATAACGACGCGATTGTTGTTGTTTTAGTTTAGCAACAGGTGCAACACCATCAAACGCAATCATAGTTTTTTGGGTTGGTTTAATGAGCTGTATATAATATTTAATTTGTTTACAGATTTCATGAATTGCGTTTTTTTCAAAATCAATATCTTTTTCATCATAATCAAGAGAACGAATAACGTCGTAAATAATAGAATTGCTATCTAAAAATAAATATTCAGTAATTTCTGAAGTATTGGAAGAAATTTGTTTTATTATTTTGCGATGTTCTTTAATAATGTGCGAAAAATATGATGGAATACCCATTTTATCAAAGTAATATTATAATAGTTAAAAAAATGTTTATTATTTTTATCTATATATATAAAATATGGTGAGTAAAACAGAAAAAAAGAAAATAAACGATATTATTAAATTAATTAAAGAAAAAGTGGCATTATTTTTAGAAATTTTACAAAGAACTATGCTATCCATGAACGAGTTTAAGCAAATGAATCTTATTTCATCGTCCAGTTTGGCTATATGTAATGATTGTATTGAAATTATCTTTAAAAAATTGGAAGATATTAAAAATACGATCACACCAACTAATTATAATGAACAATTATCAGCATTTCAAACAGCGAACAATGATATTTCTACTATTTTTAAAAAGTATGGATGTATGAATTTTGCAGATTTGATCACAATATGTTTTGATAAAAATTATCTTGATAATAATAGTGATGAAAACAATGTCAATATTGTAAATATATTAATGATGTTGTTTCAACCAATTGGTTATAAATCTATTAATTGGTCAAATATTCCAATTAATTTAGAAGAAGCAAATCCGTTGCTTGCGGATTTTAGATTGGTTCAAAATGCGAATAATTTTCAATGTTTTCCATTGAAAACAGTAGATAATACAAAGTTAGAATCTTCAGGTATAAAATTGGTTATTCATAATTATGAAAAAAAGAATACGTTGGTTATTTCTGGTATTATTAATGAGATATCATTACAATGCGTTTCAAACTCTTTTATTAAAAATAGCATTCAAACCATCCGTGAATTAGATGATGATATTGATCAGACACTTATAGAACGTTACATAAATTCGTTGACAATTAAAGATATTCTCATTCATTCACCATTGGAATTGATAAATAATCTGCATATCGCTATAAAAACCGTAACAGTATTAAAAACAACACCTCTCGTATCGATAGTTAAAGAGTTTACACAAAGTTCAATTATTGAAAAACGTAATATGATTATTAAATTGTTATTGTTTGAGAATGAACCAGATTTTAAGTATATTGCGTATTTATTATATGATTTATTGAGTTCTGACACCAATAATACAATTAATTCAAATGAACAGTTAGCTTTGTATGACAGTTTACCGATTGAATTTAAAAAAATTTTTAAAGAAGCTATGATGAAAACACTTAATTACACAGAGGAGCTTAATAATTTTTCAAATAATATTCCGATTGAACAGCAGATATGTTTGTTAAAAGTAAACGATTCAGTGAAAGAAAAAGCTATGGTGAAGCTTAAAGAAATTAAATCTAAAAGTGATGATACCGGATCAAAGGCCCGCCAATATTTGGAAGGATTACTGCGCATTCCGTTTGGTTATTACAGGAGAGAGGGAATAATGAATTCTATTCCTGATATAATTTTGATGTATAATACTATTATAGATACTTTATATTGCGATGATAATAAAGATAAACACGTAGCCTCGTTTATCGAAGTGCAAAATAATTATAACTCAGTTAAAGTTTCCATAACTAAGAATAATAATGACAGATTAATGGTTATAACCGAACAATTATCAAGTGGTAAAAAAAATATATTGGTAAAAAATGTTGGTATGGTTAACCAATTTATCAAACAACATGAGATTAAATCAATAAAGCGATTGTCTTATTCAAATAAAAATCTAGAAACTATTAAGAATGATATAGTAGTATGTTTGAAATTATTGAAACAAAATGATGCTGAATGGAATAAATTTATGTGTGCTACTCAAAATACAATGTATAAAGAGGACAAAATATTAGATACCGCACTTAAAACGATTGATTGTAATATAGAAAATGTTAAAAAATATATTAGCTACGTAGATAAAACTTTGGATACGTCTGTATATGGTCATACAAAGGCAAAACAGCAAATTAAACGAATCATTGGACAATGGATAACCGGTGAAAACACCGGATATTGTTTTGGATTTGAAGGGCCGCCTGGTGTAGGTAAAACATCGCTTGCCAAACATGGTATTGCCAACTGTTTGTCTGATTTAGATGGAACAACCCGTCCGTTTTCATTTGTCGCAATCGGTGGTTCTTCAAACGGAACTACCTTTGAAGGACATAATTACACATATGTTGGTTCGACATGGGGTAAAATAGTTGACATTCTGATGGACAGCAAATGTATGAACCCTATTATTTTTATTGATGAATTAGATAAAATTAGTAAAACTGAAAACGGTAAAGAACTTATTGGAATTTTAACACATTTGATAGATTCATCTCAAAATGATCGTTTTCAAGATAAATATTTTAATGGCATCGATATAGATGTTTCAAAAGTGTTGTTTATATTTTCTTACAATGATGCTAGCATAATCGATCGCATTTTATTGGACCGTATACATCGGGTAAAGTTTGAACGATTAACCATCGTAGATAAAATAGAAATAACCAAGAGGCATCTTTTAAAAGAAATCGGCACAAAATTATGCCTGCAAAATAATGTAATCATGAGCGACGAGACAATACGGTTTATTATCAATCGTTACACAAATGAATCAGGCGTCCGCAAACTTAAAGAAATTCTGTTTGAAATATATTCACAAATTAATTTGGAAATTTTGGAGAATAAATTTGATTTATCCACATTGCCAATAGAATTGACAAAAGAGGATATTGCAGATAATTATTTAAACGACCGGTTTAAATCTAAACCCTATTTAATACATCATGCTCCTACGGTAGGATTGATAAATGGTTTATGGGCAAACTCAATGGGAATGGGAGGCGTTTTACCGATTGAATCCTCCTTTATATACTCTACTAAGTTTATGGAGCTAAAATTGACTGGAATGCAAGGCGATGTGATGAAAGAGAGCATGAACGTTGCCAAAACCGTTGCGTGGAATATTTTAACAAAGGGGGAGCAAGAAAAATTGCGGGTAAAAATGGAAGAAACCAAAATGCAGGGTATTCATATCCATTGTCCAGATGGCGCAACCAATAAAGATGGTCCTTCGGCTGGAACTGCTATCACAATGGTAATGTATAGCATGTTAACTAAGAAAAAAATCAAACCAAATGTTGCAATCACCGGAGAAATTAATTTACAGCACAAGGTCACTGCCATTGGGGGTTTGGACCTCAAAATAATCGGTGGGATAGAAGCAGGAGTGACAGAGTTTATCTATCCAGAAGAAAATCAAGAAGATTATGAACGTTTCGTGAAAAAATATGAAAAACGCAAGGAAATTCTGGATGGCATTACATTTCACAAAGTGGAAAATGTAAAACAAGTTATGAAGTTAGTGTTTATTTAAACTATAGTATCATCTAGTAGTTGTTTGAATTTTCGTTCCCAGTCACTAAAACAACAATTTTCCATATACCATTTACGTGCATTTTGGCTAAAATCGTCTCTGTGTCTCTGTTTTCCCACGAATATTCTAATCGTTCTCTTACATAGTCGAGATCGCCATTACGCTTCCAATCTAGTTTAACAAACCCACATCTGAAGCAACAAACACCATTCCACAGAGCAATGCAAACAGTGTAGCATACGAATTTCCTTCACTGTTTGCAAAG
>ERZ1046568.2091-NODE-2091-length-13398-cov-4.670014_pt1 | contig 13398 bp, 10 predicted proteins | sample MGYA00383092_ERZ1046568 | MGnify/ENA primary metagenome ERZ1046568 (study PRJEB29581, sample SAMEA5548362) | metagenome | biome: marine; feature: coastal; material: water | depth 1 m | study: Short-term variability in the microbial, nano- and picoplankton... | reverse complement strand
GAGTGTTTTTCGAGTTTGGTTCAACTCCATTTGCGCAGCACGCAACGCAGACTTTGCTTCCAATAGTTCCTTTCTTTGAAGGTTGTGCAACTCAACGAGCGCTTGCACTTGAGCCAGGAATCGTTCCAATTTCATTGGATTCCAAGGTGCGTCAGTGCTAGTGCTCGGCGTTTCAGTCATCATTTAGGGTTCTGTACAAACTTAATCAAATTGAACACGAATTCATAGCTAAAGACGTTAACATCCTGGCTTAGTTTTGCCGTCCTCCATGTGGAATACATTCGACTTTCGACACATCGCCAGACCGCTGCTCTTGTGCGGTTATCTCCTGAAGCTAAATGCTGTGGGGTTGAGTTGCGTTGTGTGCGACGACACGGAGTGGACGCCAATGGTCCAAGATTCGAGCATTCGAGCGGGTTGGGCAGGTGAGCGCAAGGGGATCTTGTCTCCATTGAATATTCCATTGATTCTGTCAGGGAATTTTGGCGAGTTGCGCACGGACCATTTTCACACCGGACTGGACTTTAAGACTCAGGGGAAAGAGGGGTTTCCCGTTTTGGCCGCGTCTGATGGGGTTATTTCGCGCATCAAAATTTCACCCTTTGGCTACGGTCGTGCTCTGTATTTGAATGATCCTAAAGGTCTTACCACGGTCTATGCGCATCTTCAACGATTCGCACCTGCAGTAGAGCAATGGGCATTGGATCAGCAATACGATCATGAACGCTTTGCATTGGATGAACGGCCGACTCAGTCGTTTGTTTATCAACAAGGCGATACGATCGGATGGTCCGGAAATTCAGGCGGGAGTGGTGGGCCTCACTTGCATTTTGAAATCAGAGAAACAAAAACACAGAAGCCGCTGAATCCGCTGCTTTGGGATTTGCCAATCGCCGACAATAGAAGCCCGGAATTGCAGGGAGTTTGGTTGTTGCCGGTTGATGTGGGGGCCATCAATGGTCGCAAACGACCAGTGAAGTTGGAGCGCGAAGGAGTGGTGGTTGCGGAGGGCGGTTTTAGGGTGGCGATTGATGCTTTGGATCGCTTGGATGCTGCGAACAATCGATGCGGCATTTATCGGGCTGAAATGCAGTTGGACGATGAGGTGGTTTTTGCCTGGGAATTGGATGCGTTGGATTTTTCGGTGAATCGTGACATGAATGCACATGCATATTATCCTGTTTGGAATGCGACTGGAGAGCAGGTTCATCGCATGCATCGACTGCCCGGAAACCGGCTGCCCATTTACACCAGGCAAACAACATCAGGGGTCATTTCATGCGATTCAACCGAGAAGTGTCAACGTGTTTTAACTGTCCGAGTTTGGGATGTTCATGGCAATGCCGCCCAGCATGAATGGGACATTGTCTTTAAGTCCGTTGGACCTGAGACAAGCCACGGCAAGACGGCTTCGGATGACCTTGATCGTTCAAAGACACACGTGCTCAGCACTGCGGATGACGAAATCAAGGTCACGTGTCCGGCAGAAGCATTTTATGAGGATTTCGTTTTTGACTTCGCTGTGATTGACTCCAATTCATTTCACATCGGTACGCCGGCATTGCCCGCCTCAAAGCCATTGCGGGTTGCTCTGAAACGAGGCAGTGAGCAGTCGGATTCCGATGGGGGGTGTACGGAGCAGACGGCTGTTCGCTTTGTGGGCGAAGACGGAGAGGCTGGTGCATGGTATCACGGTGAGTGTCAGAATTCCATGTTTTCATTTTCGACACGTCAGTTGGGGCGTTATGAATGGGGCGTCGATTCCATCGCGCCTGTCATTAGTCCGCATCGCCGACATCGCACTCAGCAGGACTCAATGTTGCGGGTGGCTGCAGGGAACGAACTCCGTTTCAATCTGGAGGACGTTGGTGTCGGAATCGATTCTTTCACGGCAGAGCTTGATGGTGAATGGATTTTAATGCGCTGGGATCCTAAGCGGGAACGGATTTGGTACGACCTTGGAGATCGACGCCATTTCACAGGCACGAAGCAACGTCTAATAATCCAGGCAAAAGACCAGTCGAATAACCTTTCGCGGTGGGAAGGTTGGGTGCAGTTTTAGCGTGCAGACTGCGCGTGGAGTCGTGTTGCGTTTGTGGTTTTGATTAGCCTTGGAATCCTTTGATTCCTTGCTTGAATCTGCTGTAGTCAAGGAACATTACAGCTCTGATAGACAAGCTGTTAATGAATCCAGAGTCAATCATTCTTTCGAAGTTCTGTCGGTAGTTCGTAGGCAGGAGTTCACCGACATCATCCTGCTGCAGTTGGTTTTTCCAAACCACATTGATTTCAGAGCCAGGCGCGAAGATCCAACGGTAAACCATGTCGATGCTCCAAGCATTGTAATTCACATCATACGCACCGTCTTGGAACATTCCCGGCAGTGCATTTACATCGAGATTTTCCAAGATTCCAGCGGCAGATAAGGTGTAAAACCGATCGTAACTCACCTGGCTCCAGCTGTGCCTCACGCGTGTGCTCAGACTCATGCGATTGCTGAATATGTAGGTGAGATTTAGCACTTGGGTGCGTTCGATGTTGTCGCGACTGCCCCAAACACTCTCGGGTCGAGAACCACCCAGTGAATCGACCATGAGCCACCCTCGCTCATTATCGCGCTCAATGATTTTCCAAACGTACGTGAGCATCGCTTGATCGCTGATTCGAATCCGTGGAGCAAGGCGCAGTGTGCGCTCTTTCCAATCGCGATAGGTGTCACCGCCGCCGTACCAGCCCCCAACGTCCATGGCGAAGGTTTTTCGGTAGTCACTGCTGAACCAGCTTTCAATCGAATACCATCCGGGTTCCTTCCAGACCAGTCCGTCAATGCGGGAAGAAAAAATATCGTTCCCAGCGGTTGGCTGTGAATTGATACTGAGGTTCCATGTATTGAAGTTGCGTGTTGTGGCTCGACCGCCAACTTCGATGCCCCAATTGTTGAATGTCCGAGGCGTTTCGATTTGATTGTGGTCAACGGAAATGAAGGCCCGCATGCGGTTGAATCGTCCGCGGGGCTCATACATGCGGTAGTTAAACGTCGCGAAGGAGGAAATTTCGTTGGGAGCCGCGAGGTAGCCTAGGTCGTTGGGGTCATAGGATTCGGATTCGAGGTAATGTCCTGCGTCAAAGGTGAAATTTCCCGAGATCTTCTGAATGCCAATCCCGTAGGAATGTCCTTCATCGTCCTCGTTCGGTCCGGCATTGAATTTTTGATTGATTGATCCGTTGCCTGTGATGCTCCATGTATTGTCTCGATTTCTGAGTTCGAATTTTGCAGCTTGCACCCATGCGTCGTAGCCATCACCCTCGCGAACCACCATCGTTCCCGAGGTGGTGACGTAACCATTGTTGGGAAGGTTTTGATCCACTACAGCAACCGTGTAGGAAACCAAGCTTGTATCTTCCTCTGCAGTGGCAATGGATTGAAGCAGTCCAAGTCCCGTGCCTGATCGGTTCCGTCCAGAAATTTTGGTTGCGTTGAGCAATCGTCCTTCTTCGCCCATACGACGGGAGTAAAACGTTCCAGTTTTGTTGAAGATGTCGGTTCCCTCCTTAAAAAACTGACGATTTTCATCAAAACGCAGTTCAAAAGGAGAGAGGTTCAATACGAGCGCATCCGTCACCACTTGTCCAAAATCCGGAATGAGGGTCATGTCCAATGTGAAGGCATTTCCGAGGCCCACTTTCAGGTCCATGCCACCATTGTAGGATGAAGAGAATCCTCCATCTGCTGCGACGCCGTATGCACTGAGATACGGAAAGAGGCTTAACCTCAAGGGGGGGGCAATGTTCGATATTCCACGCAGTACACCTCCTTGATTCAATAGTTTTTGTGTGGGGTCCATGGGGTTCCATACACTTTCTTCTCGCGAGCGCCGGAGTGTCCGGTACATGTTCATTCCCCATGCCTGTTCTGTTGCATCTGGAAATCGAAAAGCCATCCACGGAATTCGGAACTCGGCAGTCCATCCAAAGGAGTCGATTTGGCACGCGACATCCCAAACAGCGTCCCACGATTGATCATTGTTGTCGGGGGACAATTGCTCGTCCACTTGCACTCCATCTGGTGTGGTTGAGAATCGAACAGCATTCAGACCGTCGTCGAAGGTGCTGAACCAAATGCCAAATTCATCGGTGTTGGCCATACGGTCACGTTCGCTGAGTTGATGCAGAATAGAATCCGGTGCATTGTCCCACATTCGTGCTCCAATGTAGAGCGCTGCATCGTCAAAAGCGAAACGTACTTCGGTATCGAATTGTGGGCGAGTGCCCGGTTGGGGCGATAATTCCTGGAATCCTCGCGCTGACTTAATTGTTGCCCACGCTTGATCGTTGAGTGACCCATCGACTTGAATGGCGCTTGTTAGGCGCTCTGCGGAAATTTCCTTTCGAATGGTCTCTGGATTTTGTGCCCGAGCTTGAGTCATAGCACTCGTCGAGATTACGGCAATAAAAGCCGCAGAAGCGACACCCGCTGCGTGAGCGCAGTAAAAAGAATTCCTCAGTTTCATCATGATCAGTGGACAACCGTTAACGATAAATCCTTTCTCTGTTCAACATGTTCTGCCACGCACGTGCATTTTTCAGGTGCTGACTGTATTTGCGAGCGAATGCATGGGTTCCAGAGCCATCTGGTTTGGCACACATGTAGAGATAATTGTGTGCTTCGGCATTCAAGACAGCATCGATGTAATAGGCATCTGGAATGCGAATAGGACCGGGGGGGAGGCCGCGATTTCGATACGTATTGTAGGGAGATGCAATTTTTTTGTCCTTGTCCAACAAGCGTTGGATGGACCAATCCCCGAGCGCAAACTTCAGGGTTGGATCGGCCTGCAATAACATGCCGCGATTCAAGCGATTCAAATAGAGCCCTGCCACTGTTTTGGCCTCAGCCTTATTCGCGGTCTCTTCTTGGACAATGGAAGCGAGTGTGACGACTTCCTTCTGACTCAAGCCCTTTTCCCACGCTTGGTCAATGCGTTTTCGATTCCACCAGCGCTGGCTTTCCGCCATCAATCGTTCCGTGAGTTCGATGGCATTGATTTCCCAGTACAAGTTGTAAGTGTTTGGCACAATTCTCCAGAGAACGGAATCACCTTCCAAAGCGTTTACAATGTCTGCGCTGTCGGCAAAAATGCGCGTTGCAACTGCCGAAGCTATTTCTTGAACAGTCCTCTTGGCTGGAACGATGAGTGCAACTTCTTCGCGCTGACCTGTGGCGATGCGACGGGCCATTTGGTGGGCTGAAGTGATGCCATCTTCGCAGTATCTGCCGGCATAAGTGCTCCAACGCCGCCATTGAATGATGCCGGCGATTTCAGGGTGTTCCTTCGTCCATGAACCATTTCGAGCCTGTGTCGGTGTGATTTCGATGCACCAAGCAGATGATTGTCCCACGGGCCGGTTCCACATTTTGTAGTAAAACCAAGCATACGAGGCTGCGAGTCCCGCGGAAATAATGATCACCGCTGCAACCCCCGAGCGCACCCAAGCTTTAACCGCCATCATTTTGCGATTTTGTGCATCCACAAGGCGTCATGCCATTCCGTTCCACGCCAGACCCATTGGTCCAGATGACCTTTTTGTTCGAATCCAGCCTGCTGGAAAAGCGCTACGCTTTCGCCATTTGAAGCGGGGACTTCTGCCCAGATTTGATGCAATCCGAGGTGTCCAAAAGCATAGTCGGACAAAAGAGTCAGCGCGGCCAATCCGTGGCCATTGCGGCGTTCAAGTTCTTCAATGGCTATCCCCACGCCTGCTCGCCGATTCCGAGGATCAAGTTGATAAAGATCAACAGCACCGACGCATATGTCCGGATTGCCTTTGACGTCAATCATCAATCGCAACTGCAAGTCTGCATAGAGGTCGTGCTTACCCGCGGCATAGTGCTCAAGAGTCGCTCGGCTGAATGGCGCTAAATTTGACCCAAGCCACCACTCATCTGACTTGTTTTCAATGCGGTACAATTGCACGGCATCTGTGGGTTCAACAGCTCGTAGCTTGTGGGTTTTGGTCTCCAACATGTTGCAAAGATACCCATGTTGCAAGTCGTGCGGATTTCGTTGGTATTTTGCACCAAATTTCGATTCACAAATGAAATTCAATCAGTTTCCAATGGTCCTTGTTGCTGGCTTCGCTCTCTTGCTGAGCGGTTGCACCATCAATCAGGATATTTTGTTTCGTTCCGGTGAGTTTTATGAATTTGCGAACCTCGAAGAGCTCGACAAGGATGAAAACGGGGGGTATCGAATCGCCCCCAATGACATGTTGACCTTTCAATTGTACAGTAACAACGGAGAACGACTGAATCAATTTACGGCTGGGACTATTTCGAGCCAAGCAGGCGTTGGAGGGGGACAAAATCAACAACAGCGGATGAACATGGGGCAACAAGGTGGTTTGACCTACCTCGTCAAGCCCGACGGGTTGGTGGAGCTACCGGAATTGGGCAACATCCGCTTGGAAGGTTTAACCATTGAGGAAGCCGAAGGACTGCTCGAAGATGCTTACACCAGTTTTTACAATGATCCGTACGTCATCATTCGAGTGACCAATAACCGGGTTTTTGTGTTTCCTGGTGAGGCAGGCAGAGCGACTGTTGTGCCGCTGGAGAATATGAACACGACACTGCTTGAAGTCCTTGCCATGGTGGGAGGTATTGGCGCTCGTGGAAATGCGTCAAGTGTAAAATTGATTCGAAAGACCGAGACAGGTCGTGACGTTTACAAAATGGATTTGTCGGTGATTGAAGGGCTCGATGATGCAAACATGGTGGTGCAGGCTTATGACATCATCTATGTTGAACCCATGCCACAACTCGTTCGTGAGACCACGGAAAGTTTGTCTCCGATCATTTCGCTGTTTTCAACGGTTACCGCACTTTGGGCGATCGTCCTAAATCAAAACTGATGAAGATAGAAAGCCTACCGCTCGAAGGCTTGGTGAAGTTGACGCCACGCCAATTTGCAGATGATCGAGGGGTTTTCTGGGAAACGTGGAGGGACGGCATGCTCGAAGATGCCCAAGGCAGTCCGCTTCAATTTGTGCAAGAAAACTTATCCGTCTCTAAAGCAGGTACCCTGAGAGGGATGCATTTTCAGCGAGCTCCTCACGCGCAGGGCAAATTGGTTCGTGCAGCTTCTGGACGCATTTTTGATGTGGCAGTGGACGTGCGAAAAGATTCAAAGACACGCGGCGAGTGGATTGGATGTGAGTTGTCGAGGGAGAATGGATGTCAATTGTGGATTCCCGCGGGGTTCGCTCACGGTTTTTTAGCCCTCGAGGACGATACTGTTGTCGAATACCGTTGCACAGCGCTGTACAATCCAGAATCTGAAGGAAGCTTTCGGTGGGATGATCCAGCTGTTGGAATTGACTGGAACTCTGCCTCGCCCGAATTGTTAGCAAAAGGTCCACTGCTCTCGGAAAAGGACGAGATTGCACCTTTGCTGGAAGACATTGCCTGGCCATTCTGAAGGTCCATCGAACGCCACAACGCCTTTCATCAACAAGAACACTGAAAACTGTTCACAAAAGATGAATCATTTTGCAGTTGCTTCAAGGCCACAGCAAAGTACTTCGAGATAGTTTTGTGACATGTCTCGGCACAAAACAATCCATAAGACTCAAAAAAAACGAAGCCGCTTGCAAAAACGTTTCAGACGATTGTCCCCGTTTTTGGCTCTTATTTTCTTGCTCCTTGGGCTTCTTGCTTCAAATGGTTCGACCCACTCGGAAGGTGTAAACCTGAACTTTCAACCTCCCAAAAGTGGTATTATCGCTCAGAATAATGCTCCTGAAGTGCCGGATCATGAGGATTTGGCCGGTGAAGAGGTTCCGATGGAAGCGTTTGGGGTACGAGATCAGTTTGATCGTGAGCTCATCGTCAACACGTACCGGCACAGTTCGACCTTGCTCTATTTCAAACGAGCCGCGCGCTGGTTTCCGGTCATTGAGCCAATTTTGGCTGAGTCTGGCCTCCCGGACGACTTCAAGTACCTCGCGATCATCGAAAGTGGATTGAGTCAAGTGGTCTCTCCTGCTGGAGCCGCTGGCTTCTGGCAGTTTATGAAAAGCACGGCGCCTGCTTATGGCCTGACCGTGAACAATCAAATGGATGAGCGCTATCATGTCGAAAAGTCCACGCGCGCAGCGTGCCAGTACCTGATTGAATCCAAAGAAGAATTTGGTTCGTGGGCTCTTGCCGCTGCTTCATACAATATGGGACGGGCAGGGGTGCAAAGGGCGTTGCAAACGCAAGGAGTGGAATCGTATTGGGACTTGCATTTGAACGACGAGACAGCGCGTTATGTTTTTCGAATGTTGGCCATCAAGACGATTTTTGAAAATCCCGAGGCCTTTGGGTTTTACATTCAGCCTGAGGCCTTGTATTCCGAATACGCATCCAGAACCATTTGGCGCGATGCGACCATTTCTGATCTTTCGGCATTTGCATTGAAGGAAGGGACAAATCTGAAAGCATTGAAAACGTTGAATCCGTGGCTTCGATCCAGTCGATTGAACGTGAATGTGGGAGATTCAGTGGCGTTGAAATTGCCTCTTCCATGATGGACAGATGCAGGCTAAAAAAAAAAACTTGATGAGAAAAGAACTCAGTATTGCGGTTGAAGCAGCTCTCGAGGCTGGAAAGGCGATCATGAAAATTTATGAATCAGGTGATTTTGACGTCACCATTAAAGGAGATAACAGTCCACTGACTCGAGCGGATTTGGCATCGCATGAGGTCATCATGAATCGGCTGAAAGCCACAGGAATACCGGTGTTGTCGGAAGAGGGGAAGGCCATTCCAGTTCAAGAACGACAGGCTTGGGAAACGCTCTGGATTGTCGATCCCATTGACGGCACAAAAGAGTTCATCAAACGCAACGGTGAGTTCACAGTAAACATTGCATTGGTGCAGTCAGGGCGACCTGTTTTGGGCGTCATCTTTGTGCCGGTTTCTGGGGACTTGTACTTTGGTACTGTCCAAGAGGGTGCACGCAAAGCCACCTCTGGTTCTGCAGATTGGTCGCCAAAAGAATGGATGACACAATCTCAGTCCATACCATTTGACCAAGGCAAACGTCCACACACGGTGGTTGCAAGTCGATCGCATATGAGCGCTGAAACAGAAGATTACATCCAAGCCTTGCGCGACGAGTTTGGTGAGGTTGAACTCATCTCCAAAGGCAGTTCACTCAAATTATGTTTGGTTGCAGAAGGGCGGGCGGATTGTTATCCGCGGTTTGCGCCGACGATGGAATGGGATACGGCTGCCGGGCAGGCAATCTGCAGCAGTGCAGGTTGTGAGGTGCTCAATTGGGAGACGTCTGAAGAATTGGACTACAACCGCGACAACTTGCTCAACCCGTGGTTTCTGGTTCGTCGGCTCTAAAACCGTAACACTTGGTGCGATACGCGATAGCTTTTGGTCTGATTTGCCCATCGTCGTTAGTGGTCAGTGCGCTGAAGCCGTTGGTGCCCGGTTGAAATACTTCGTCCATGGATTTGACCAGACCTGCAGGAACAGAGTTGTTGGTCAGTTGGGTCGTCAGGTCCGTTTTTTCAAATTCACCTGCTGCTAATTGGAGCAGTGGCATCAAAATATTTCGGTTGAGAACGCGGAGTTGGTTGGTTGCAAAACGCTCGTCCTCCGCCCATTTTGCATTCCCTAACACATTGCATAAGGCCTCAAATTGTCGGTCGTTTCCGACGGCCAACACAACAAATCCGTTCATGCATTGCAAGACATCGCCATAGGGAGCGATATTGGGATGAAGACCGCCATTGCGGGTCGGGCACGCCCCAGCATTCAGGTGGTTTGTGGCCTGATTGACCAATGCAGACAAACCGCTCGCCTCGAGGGAAACTTCCGCAAAAAAGCCGGTTTCCCCCCCAGATCGAGCAAGCAATCCTTCCATTGCTGCCATCCTTATTTGGTGGGAAGCGAGTACGTCCATCAAGGCAACAGGCATTCGAGTGGGCGGTGCTCCAGCGTTTCCATTCATGTGCATGAAGCCCGTTTCAGCTTGCACGACCACGTCATAGGCTAGTCGATGAGGTTGGCCTTCGAATCCAATGAGTCGCACATGAACCAAGTGAGGGTGTCTTTGGGCCAACGCTTCTGGTTGAAGTCCAAAACTGGGAAGATCTGCGGTCTTGAAGTTTTCAATGACCACATCGTGGCGGGCCAATGCTTCTTCGAGCCATTGCTGTCCTTCCTTTGATTTAAGATCCTTCCAAACGACCTTTTTATTCCCATTTGCAGAGGCATAATAAGCCGAACTATTCGTGTCTTTAGACTCACCATCGGTCTTCCAGCTTCGGGTCACATCGCCGTGGGGTGGACGTTCGACTTTGGTCACTTGTGCTCCGCGCTCCGCGAGTGCTGCGCCAGCAAGAGGCCCCGCAAGTACGCTGGCCAATTCCAAAACACGCACGGAACTCAAAGTGGAAGCTGTTTCTGTCATGGTGTGAAATTAATCACACAGGATTTGGCTTCAGCACGGACCGATAAGTTTCAATGGCTCGTACACGAGCCATGGCATGCTCTACAATGGGCTCTGGATAGAGCGATGTCCCATATTCGGGTACCCACTTTCGCACATACACCAGGTCTTTGTCAAATTTCTGCAATTGCGAGGACGGGTTGAAAACTCGAAAGTAGGGAGCGGCATCGCATCCAGATCCTGCTGCCCACTGCCACCCGCCAGCGTTGGAGGCTAAATCGAAGTCGAGCAAATGCCTCGCGAAAAATCGCTCCCCCCAGCGCCAGTCAATGAGCAAATGCTTGCATAAAAATGAGGCCACGACCATTCGGACGCGATTGTGCATGAACCCTGTTTGCTTCAACTCGCGCATGCCTGCGTCTACAATGGGATAGCCTGTTTTGCCATTGCACCAAGCTTCAAATTGGTTCTCGTCATTGATCCAAGGAATAGCATCATATGCCGGACGAAAAGAGTCGGTGGCGGAATGCGGAAAGTGGTAGACGATCATTTGGTAGAAATCTCGCCAGATCAGTTCGGTCGTCCATTTCTCACTTGTTTTTAATCCTTGACGCAGTGCTTCCCGAATGCTAATCGTGCCAAAACGCAAGTGCAACGAAAGCCGCGAAGTTCCAGGAATGGAGGGGAAGTCTCTGCGGTCTCCGTAAGTTTTCAGGAGGCTGTCAGAAACAGTTGCAGAAGGCATCCAAGAGCCGTTTTCCCAAACATCTTCGAATCCCATTTCCTCCAGTTTGGGGATGGATGGGGTTCCAATGTCTTCGCTGCGCACGAGTTGGGCGTCGGCGAGGCACGCTTTCGATTCAGCTTCAACATAATCATCATGGGTGAGCGCCTTGCGCCATTTTTTGCTGTACGGAGTGAAGACCGTGTATGGCTTTCCGTCGTCTTTGGTGACTTCGCTTTTTTCGAAAATGACACTGTCTTTGGTGCCTTTGAATGCGATGCCCTGCTCATTAAACCAACTGGCCATTGAGCGGTCACGTTCCTGGGCGTAGGGTTCATAATCCCGACCAGCATGTACTTCCTGCACTTGAAAGCCACAAGCTGTGAAGCGTTCAATCCAAGAAGACCAGACGGCCTGAGGTTGACCATAGCCGACGAGTAATTCTCCGCCCAAGGCTCTCATTTCCTTTTGCAATTCTTTGAGTCGTTGATGGATGAAGGAAACACGTCGGTCTTTCGTGTTGTCCAAGTAGCGTAATATATCCTGGTCGAAAAGAAACACCGATATCACGGTTTTCTTGCTTCGAAGCGCTGCAAGAAGCGCTTTGTTGTCATGGAAACGCATGTCGCGTCTCATCCAGTGAATGGCGATTTCTTTCATGATTTTTTCAACGTTGACGGCAAGATCAAGGCGGACCCAGCAACGAATTAACCCTCGCGTCTTCAGATTGTTTTTACACATGTCGTCACATCAATGAACATTGTAGAAGTATGATAGGTTGTAAAATCACTTCAAAGTAAAAACCTGTACAATGAAAAAATTATTCTCTCTACTGTCGCTCTTCCTAGCAGGCGCCACAGCCCTGACCTTAACCGCGCAAGACAACCCCTGTGGTGTCGACGGCGTAGTCGTTGAGGCCTCCAGCTTCCAATACTCACCCGCGAGCCTCGAAGTCGAGGTAGGCCAAACAGTGGTTTGGGTCAACATGGGCGGAACGCACGACGTGAACGCGACAATGAGCAGCATTGGCGAAATGTGGAGCAACCCGGAAAACTTTAGCATCGGAGCCGTTACCGGCAGCAGCGAAGGTGTTTGCATCGGTACTCACACCTTCACCGTTGAAGGAACCTACAACTATGACTGTTCGATTGGTCAGCACGCTGCCAATGGTATGGTTGCTTCAGTAACTGTGAACCCAGTAACTCAAAGCAACACTGTCGTCGACATCATCGTTAACAGTGAAGACCACACGTTGCTCGAAGCTGCAGTAATTGAGGCTGACTTAGCAGGAGCGTTGAGCGGCGACGGTCCGTTCACTGTGTTTGCACCAACGGATGACGCAGTGACTGCGCTCGTGAATGCCTTGGGCATCACGGCAGAAGATCTATTGGCATTGCCAAACCTCGGTGAAATTCTCCAATACCACGTAGTGACCGCTACGGCAATGGCAGCTGACCTCAGTGATGGACAAATGATCACGACGCTACTAGGACAAGATGTAGAAGTCAGCATCAACGAAGCAGGTGTCTTCATCAACAACGCCCAAGTTACCGCAGCAGACATCACTGCTGACAATGGTGTCGTGCACGTCATCGATGCAGTTTTGGTCCCGGCTCCTCCACAAACAACAGTGGTTGACATCATCGTCAATAGCCCCGATCATACCGTTCTCGAAGCCGCAGTAATTGAAGCGGAATTGGTAGATGCATTGACCGCGGATGGCCCATTTACAGTATTTGCGCCAACTGACGCTGCCTTTGGAACGCTTTTGGAAGCGCTCGGTTACACAGCAGAAGAATTGTTGGCCTACCCAGGCTTGACCGACATTCTCTTGTACCATGTCGTGGGGGCTCAAGCATTGTCCACTGACCTTGCTGATGGACAGGAGATTACAACACTTCTCGAACAAGATGTGTTGGTGACAATCAACGAAAACGGAGTTTTCATCAATCAGTCACAAGTTACTGTCGCTGACATCACAGCGGACAACGGTGTGGTTCACGTAATTGATGCAGTTCTCGTCCCCGAGCCTGCTGCAACCACAACAGTTGTCGACATCATTGTTGAGAGTGAGGTACACACTATCCTCGAAGACGCCGTTGTTGCGGCGGATTTGGTAGGAGCACTCACCGGAGAAGGTCCGTTCACAGTTTTCGCTCCAACGGACGACGCATTTACAGCGTTGTTGGCAGCTTTCGAAATTACAGCTGAAGAACTTCTGAT
>ERZ1046568.2089-NODE-2089-length-13404-cov-5.607311_pt1 | contig 13404 bp, 9 predicted proteins | sample MGYA00383092_ERZ1046568 | MGnify/ENA primary metagenome ERZ1046568 (study PRJEB29581, sample SAMEA5548362) | metagenome | biome: marine; feature: coastal; material: water | depth 1 m | study: Short-term variability in the microbial, nano- and picoplankton... | reverse complement strand
CGGATTCTACAAATACACCCGGCTCGCTTCAACCGAGTTTAATCTGACAGTACCCTACCGCCTTTTTTGCAAGTCACGGAGACGTTCTGACAGAATAGCCACCACACCTCGTACCACAACATCTGCATTCGACAGTCTTTCTTCAAACTCGGATCTATTAACGGAAAGTAAAATACAATCAGTCTCAGCTCTGGCTGTGGCCATTCGTAGCGCATCGTCGATTACTGCCATCTCGCCAAAGATTTCAGTGCTTTTTAGTATGAGATCTGGCTTTTCCATCTCTGCATTAGACGGGAAGTAAATGCCAACTTCGCCCGAAGAAATTATGAAGAGGTCGGCGCCTCCATCTCCTTTATTAAAGATCGTTCGTCCACGATTGAAAGTTAATTTCTGCATTTGTTTCTCATATTTCACAAATCATACCATCATATGCCAACTCAACACCCTCTGGTAGCTGAGCGTTGATATGATCGAGCTGATCGTCTGTCCTATCTGGAGTGTGGTGAGTGATCAACAACTTTTCAATGCTGTGTTTTTTGTGTAAATAAACACCCTGGCTTATTGAAGAATGCCCCCAACCTTTTTTTTCTAGCAATTCCGCATCAGTGAACATTCCATCCCAAATAACGATATTTGCACCCTCAACAAAATTTTTTAACTCTGAAATCTGCAAAGTGTCGAATTCATTGTCGCATAGATAACAAATTATTTTGTCTTTGATTTTTATGCGATAACCTGATGCTCCCCCAGGATGCCTAAGTGGTACATGATCCAATTTAAAATCGTGCTTAAAGCGATCTTTAATATAGTCGAATTCGTGGATGCTGAAGTTACCGAGACCATCAATAAAGTCCACTGGAAAAAAGCTGCCTGAGAAATACTGCCGCAGTATTTGTCGGCTTACATGGGAGGGCGATAGTGCGCTTGAAACTAAAATTTCTTCATTTGGATCAAAAATATTTGGGTTAAATGGAAGACCTTGGATATGGTCATGATGCCAGTGACTATACAATATTATTTTAATGATTTCAGGGCCACCAAATTTAGCAGTCCTAAAGCCTGTGCCTGTATCAAAAAAAATTTGATAGGGGCCAAAAGTAATTTCGAAGCAAGAAGTGTTTCCACCATACTTTCGCTGATTATCAGAATTGACTGGAACCGAACCTCGACAACCATGTACTTTTAGCTTCATCTCACATGCCTTCAATATTAGCGGTTACATCACCAGCACCATTTGACCAATAACGAATATGTACTGTATTTACAACTAGAGCTCCTCCCGGCAGCATCTCAACTAAATAGCTTTCATCACCCAAATCCATTGACTGCAACCAAATCGATCACATAAGCTATTACATATCGTGCCACGCGATTGGCCAATATAATCATTATGAAGGTTGGACTTATGAAAAGTTGGAAAGATCTAAATGTAGGCATGAAAGTTATGGCAATAACATTGCCAAGCTTCGTTGCTTCGATACTGTTAGTTGCCATCTTTGCTATCAAGGCTTCTCAAGACTCGCTTCAAGAAGCATCCTTCGCTAAATTAACCGCCATTCGCGAGGCAAAATCTGAGCAGATCGAACGTTATTTCGAAACCATAAAGAAACAAATCCAAACCTTCTCAGAAAATAAAATGACTGTTGATGCGATGGCTGATTTTTCGCAATCATTTGCAAAAATTCAATCTGAATTAAATCTAAATCCAAGCGATTTGCGTGAAACGAAAAATAGGCTATCAGCCTACTATAGCGATTTATATTTGCCAGATTTATCTAATAATTTGGGATATAGTGCGGAGTTGGATGATTATTTTCCCCAGAACATTAAAAGCCAAATCCTTCAAGATTTGTACATTTCTTCGAACGACAACAAGAGAGGGGCTAAGCACCGATTAGATGCAGCAAACGATTTGAGTGAGTACACAAAATTTCATTCTAAATACCATCCAATTTTTAGGAGTTATCTCGAAAAATTTGGTTTTTATGATATTTTTCTCGTCGACGCAGACTCTGGTAATATAGTTTACTCAGTGTACAAAGAATCCGATTACGCAACATCTTTGAAATCTGGCCCTTATGCGGAGAGTAACTTAGCGAAAGCGTTTCAAGAAGTGTTAAATGTAAACAAACCCAACATGACGAAACTTGTTGACTTTGAACCTTACCATCCCTCTTACAACGCGCCAGCTTCGTTCATAGCATCACCAATCTTTGATGGTGACCGTGTGTCGGGAATTGCAATATTTCAAATGCCAATAGATGTAGTGAACAACATTATGACTAGTAACCAAAATTGGCAAAATTCGGGCCAAGGCAAAACTGGAACAACCTTCATTATAGGATCAGATTACTCGATAAAAAACGAACTCCGTTATTTCATCGAACAGCCGGATGAATACTTAAGATCACTAGAGGCTTATGGACTTGAAGATAGCATAATCACAGAAATTAAAAGAACAGGCAGTGCAATTGGTAGACAAAAAATCAAAACAACAGCTACTGTCAAAGCTGCTAGTGGTGATACCGGAGAGCTGTTAACAGTAGATTACAAAGAAAAAGCTGTTTTATCGGCTTATAAGCCTCTTAATATCGATGATGTTACTTGGTCAATCGTTAGTCAGATTGATGCAGATGAAGCCTTCTCACCCATCAAGGCTTTGAGTATTAGTATAATTATTTTGTCTGTTATAGCTGTGGTAAGCATAGCACTTCTGCTAGTTCTGGTGGTTCGAACATCAATCACAAAACCCATCAACCAAATGCTTTTTGCTGTTAACAATCTTCGTGAAGGCGATGGAGATCTTACAATTCGGTTGCCCCATTTCGGCAATAATGAGATCGGCAAAACTGCAGTGGCATTGAATGGCTTTATCGAGAAAATACAATTAATGATGATTGATATTAAAACTGGTGTGGAGGACGTTTCACAGTCGTCGCAAATTGTAAGCACCAAAGCTGAGGAGGTTAGGCTTGGTGCTGTGTCGCAGGCCGAAGCTATCGAAAGCACCGCTTCATCATTATCAGAAATAAGTGTTTCCATAACTCAAAATTCTTCGCACGCTAATTCAACAAACGAATTAGCTTCTAATGCTGCCGTAATCACAAATCGTGGAAGTGAAGCAGTCAAAGAAACAGTTTCAGCAATGAAGGATATTGCAAGCCGCGTAAATTTAATCGAAGAATTTGCCAATCAAACAGATCTACTTGCATTAAATGCTATGATCGAGGCAGCGCGCGTCGGTGAAGCGGGGGCAGGTTTTGCCGTCGTCGCTGAAGCAGTTCGAAACTTAGCAGAGCAAAGCCAAAAATCTGCACAAGAAATTGGTGAGCTAGCGGTAAATAGTGTAAAATAGCTGAAGGTGCTGGAGAATTAGTGGGCACTGTGTCTCCTGACATTAGGAAAACGGCTGATTTGATTAGTGAGATAGCCGCTGCAACAGAGGAACAGGCCGGCGCGGTTAGAGAGATAAAAAGTTCTATGGAAAATTTGGATATTGCGGCTAATGATAGCAAGCTCATCTCCGAAAACCTCAGTTCAACTTCAAAAGATGTAAGTGAAGTTTTAGATAAAATTAAGGCACAAATTTCCTTCTTCAAAACGTGATTAATTGGACTCCAGTACGTTCCGCATCCTGGCAATGAATGATGATTGCTGTCGGGAGAACCTTTGCCTCATGGCTCATACTAACATCGCTGGCGCCGCGTGTTGCCTGTAAGATGATGGCTCGTAAGGGTTCACGTCAATATAGTCAGTGCCAAAGAAACAGAGTTCACCAGTCAAGAAGTCTTAAAATGGCAAATGAAAACGATGTCGAATGGACACTACATCGATCTGAGTGAGTAGTAACAAAATGCTTTGATCATGTCTTTCAACGGTAGCCTGCGCGACAAGTTGCTAAACGAAGAATGGTTTCCCAGCTTGGATGAAGCTCGCCAAAAGATGGCACTCTGCCAGTACGATTGCAATCGGGTCAGACCGCACTCATTACTGGAAAACAAAACACCCGCTGACGACACGCCGGGCGCCTGCTTAACCGCCACACAACCCAATTAATCGAGCCGAAATTTGACTTAAGGAGATTATTTCTCTAACGCAACCAGAGTCTATAGCAGCTTTTGGCATACCAAACACGGCAGATGAAAGCCGATCTTGTGCAATGGTGAAACCACCCATTTTATGTATTTCAGCCACACCTTCGCTACCATCTTTTCCCATTCCAGTTAACATAACAACAACACTATTCTTGCCAACTTCATCTGCAACAGATTTAAATAACACGTCAACTGATGGGCAGTGGCCATTCACCAAATCAGTGCCGCCTAATTCTGTATAGTACTTATTTTTTATTTTCCGAACATATAGCTGTCGGTTGCCAGGAGCAATAATTGCTTGACCAGATATAATTTGTTGATTGTTGGTAGCTTCAACAACATTTATTTTGCACAAACTATTTAATCTTCTGGCAAAAGCTCCTGTGAATTGATGGGGCATATGAATGACTGCAACGATACCAGGAATTGATACTGGGAGTGATGAGAGTATTTTCAAGAGCGCGGTCGTGCCCCCAGTAGACGCGCCAAGTGCGATAAAATTTTTTCTCCGCTGGTTTGCTGGAGCTACCTCTTTACTAATAATTTTTGGATGGTGTATGTCGGTAGTACTTAACTTTCTTGGATGAATATCTGAGGGCCTGTAAAATTTATCAAAATGCATTGTTGCTTTCAAATGTAAATGTCTGATCTGTTGCTCCAATTTCGGCATTAAAAGGATCGTTTCATTTATTAAATTGGCAGAGGGTTTTTTAATTAACGACCAATTAATAGAAACTAATTCACTCGCTATTTGGCTGACTTGGACTTTTTTACGATTGGAAAAAAAAATAATAGGTACAAAAAAATCCGGAAGTAATTGCTTCAATGACTCCATTTCATTTTGAAAATCATTTGAAAAATCAACAATTATTATGTCTGGAACCATGGCATATGCCTTAGACAAGGCTATCTTGGCGTCATGTGCTTTACCTATTATATTAAATTGTTGAGATTTATTGAAATACTCGTAGACTGTTCGCCTTATAAGCACGTTTGGCTCAATTAATAAGATATTAATTTGTCTAGTCATTTAGTTTTACGTCACTTTTTTATAAATACCAGGATTAACAGAGACGATCTCAGGACAATCTACCATGCTAGTTTCGCTAAGTCCCAGGAAAAGATACCCGCCAGGATATAAGCAACTGACCAAATTTTTTATAATGACTGACCTGCGTTTTTCACACAAATAGTATAAAACATTCCGACAAAAAATGATGTGGAAGCGGGCGTTTACGGGATATAAATTGGAATTGAGGTTTAACCACCGAAAGTCTATCCGACTTCGTAAATTTTCACCGAATTGAGAAGACTCATCATCTGCATTGGTAAAATAATTATTATAATATGGACCTAGCTCTCTTATTATTTTCTTTTTTTTATAAACTCCATCAAAGCCTTTTTTTAGAGCCTCTGTATTAATGTCAGTCGCTAAAATATCTACATTATATTTAGCTTTTTGTACATCATCGAATATTGTGAGTAATATGGAATAAGGCTCTTCTCCTGAGGCCGCCGCAGCACTCCATATTCTGAGTTTGAATGGGATCGATTTAGAACTTTCATTAATTATGCTGGGAATGGCATATTGTTTTAAAAATTTAAATTGTTTTGGTGATCTTAAAAAACTTGTGTGATTGTTTGTAAATAAATTTATTGTAGCTAACAAATTTTCATCTGACGGAGAGTTGGTAAATTTCAACGAATTTGAATTTTTCTGACGGTTCCTTCCGTTTTCCATCACAGAATTAAATTTTCTTTTATGTATTGCCGCTAGTTTATTTGGAAGTTCGAGGCCAAATTCTTTTTTTAAAAAAAGAATTGTCTCAGAATACTTTAAGTTTAATTCTGGTTCACTTATCATTTTTCAGTGAGCGTCCAAATACCATCCCAATTGTCTGGTGGGTTTTTTAACAGATACTCACATCTCGAAATATAGATCGATGACGGAGTTACGCCCAACTCTTTGCCTTCTTCAAAAGCCGTAGACTTATTGAAGCCCAAAAGAGCTTTTTCAAAATTGGCCGTATTATAATAGCTGAGTGCTAATTCAAATTCTTTCTTAAGAATCAAATGGTTATTTTTTTCTAAACCTTTCAAGCACATTAGCTCATAACAATTTAGGGGCTCCTTTTTTCCTTTAACTCTTACCTTGTCTATCATCCGGAATAAAAATTTTTGTTCATTTCCCTGCACTACATTCTCACTGACTAAGTTCGTTAAGCCATATTGCTTTGATGCTGATTCAAGTCTGGCAGCTACGTTCACTGTGTCGCCAATTATTGTCAAATCCATCCGAGCATCTGCGGCTCCTATATCGCACAGAATAACTTCCCCACCATTCGCACCCATGCGAACCACTATTGGATCCTTAGATAATAGTGGATGCTCTGAATTCATCAAATCAATTTGATGTTGCATTTCTAAGATGCTTTTTAAAATCTTTTCGCTTGATGAAGCTTCAATCTCATCTAACCAAAATGCCATACACGCATCACCAATAAATTTATCAATATCACCTTCGTTTCTTATTATAACCTCGGTCATCACCTTAAATAATAGGTTGATTTGTTCCACAATTTCTTTCGCAGAGTAACGTTCACATCTGTCTGTAAATCCAGCTATGTCACTAAAAAAAACACTGGCTAATTTCTTATCTGCTCTGGCGTTATTGTCGTCTGATCCAAGTATAGCCTTTTCGACAGCCATTCGCATAGATGCCTTAGACACATATCGTCCGAGTTGTTCTTTTTCTTTTCTAGAGCGCCTATCGCCCAGTGACCGTTCAACTATCGCCAAAAGGCTATCGTTAGTGAAAGGCTTAACTAGGACCGCTGAGGCGCCCGCATTCAACACCATCCGAGTATCTGATCTCTCATTTTCTGGCACTACAACAAGAACATCCGGCCTGCTTCTTTCGTCTAAAATATTGATTTCATGAAATAAATCTATTATAGTGCCACCATTTGGCTCAATTTCGGTAATTACTAGGTCGCAAGAAATCCTGTTTAACGACTTAGTCATAGCTTTAATAGTTTCAGACGAACGAACGCTGAATCCTTGCTGTATTAAGGATTTACTCATTTCATTCGATAAAGAGGTATTTTTATCTAGTATTAAAAGACTTTCCCTACCAGCACCAGAGCCACTGAACACCTTGCCAACTCGCTCTATCAATTCTTCTACAATGACAGGTTTTGTTATGTATTCGTCAACACCAGCTTGGAAGCCTTTCTTCTGGTCAGTTGCCGAACCAAGAGTGCTTGACATTATAATATGAATATCACGGAGATTTTGGTCTTTTCTAATAGCTTCACAAGTTTGATACCCGTTCATTCTTGGCATTTCGATATCACAAATGACCACTGCTGGTCGCACTTCAACCGCTCTTTCATAGCCTTCCTGGCCATCGAATGCTTGATAAACTTCGAATCCAGCCTCTTTTAAGTCATCCACAATAGTTTTATGGACTAATTTTGAATCGTCTATTAATAGAACTTTTCTTGATGGAGAAACTATTTCTAGGGACTGTGTTACCAAATCTGTTGAACTTAAGGGAAATTGTAAAAATTTGTCTACAATCACTGAAACTTCTTCCCCTAGTTGGTAGTCCGATGATAAAAATATAATTTTAATTTCGTTAGAAAATAATCTTTTGAGTTTAGTAGCGATCTCGACCAACACAAACTCTTCTGTATCAGATTGTAATATTAAAATAACGTTTGAATTTTCAGAAACCGAGTTTGCAATTAGATTTTTATCGATAAACAAGACTTTAATTCTGCTAGTCCCGATTAACGTATTTTTAAGATATTTTTTATAAATTTCATTCTCGATACATAAAACAAACGTAATGTCCGTATCTAATTCCTCAAAAATATTAGTTAGTGGAGCTGGTAACATCACTGATCACCCTTCTGGAATTGAGATGGCAAGCATTTGCTATCTAATTCATATATCAAATCTTTTTCAGGAACTGGTTTTTCAAAAACTTTTGATATCCCTAATGATTCAATACGACGCTTTTCCGCCCCCTCAGTTATAGTCTTCCCAGTTATCATAAATACCGTGGATGATGAATGCTTTGCGCTTTCTCTCAATTTTTCTATAAATTCATAACCATCCATTAACGGCATAATAATGTCCACACAGAACGCTGAGTACTCTTGTCCAATAGTTTTTTGGAGCGCGTCGTGGCCATCAATTGCTGTCTCAACCAAATATCCGGCCTGATCTAATATTGAACTCATTCGAGCACGTTGTATAGCTGAGTCATCAACTACTAATATTTTATGAGCGGATCTTTGAATTCTAAGATCATTTTCATTGGAAGAGCTAATAATTTGAATTTGATGTGGAACCGTCACAGTCAAAAGTTTCCATATGTCAAGTATTAATACAAGGCTGCCATCAGATAGTATGGTACAACCCATCATGTAATCAATTTTGTCAAGAAGTGAACCAAACTGTTTAGTTAGAACATCTTGTCTTCCTTTAATTTTGTCCACCATTATTCCGATGGTGCGTGCACCATCCGTAATAACAATAATAGAATACTCTTCCCCCTTAAAAGTACTCGGTGGAAATCCAAAAAAATTTGATAACAAATTGATATTGAGAGTTGTGCCACGATAATTTAAAACCAGATCCTGCCCAACTCTCTTAAGTTCGTTTCGTTTAATTGAGAGAACTTCAACTACGTTTAACACTGGGAAAGCAAATTGATGGCCATTCTCGCTTACTATTAGGATGCCAACGATTGCCAAAGTTAGGGGTAATTTCATAGATACGGTTGTACCGCGTCCTTCTATACTTTCGATATGAACTGAGCCTTGTACAGCCGTTACGGAGGTTTTAACCACGTCCATTCCCACACCGCGGCCCGATAATTCAGTGACCACTTCTGCGGTCGATAATCCTGGTGTAAATATTAAGTTTAATACTTGCTGGTCTGAAAGCTCGTTCGCCTCGTCTTTTGTCACAATATTTTTGTTTTGGGCCTGCTCTAAAACTTTGTTTCTGTTTATTCCTGATCCATCATCTGAGACCTCAATTATAGCATTTGAACCGTGATAAAACGCACTTATTTTAATTTCACCGGTTTCGTTTTTCCCTAAACTTATTCTTTCATCGCGACTTTCAAAGCCATGATCTATGGAATTCCTCATGATATGTACCAAAGGGTCTGCGAGTTGATTTATTAAAATTTTGTCAAGTTCGGTTTCTGCTCCACTTATAGTAAGCCTGGTTTTTTTACCAATTTTTCTAGACAATTCTCTTACTTGAGCGGGGAAACGGTTGAAAAGTTGTGACATGGGCACCATTCGAAATCCCATTGCTCCAGTTTGGAGGCGAGTACTTAAACCTTCGAGATTGTCCACATTATTCTTTAATTGGCGTCTAATTTCCTCAACTCGCAACAATCTTAATTTAGCTTCATTTGAGAAATTTTCCAAATTTCTAAATGTTGAATTTTGTAAAATTCTTTTAATCTCGTCTAGGGTGCGTTTACCTTTGTTAGAGTTGTCTCTATCTTCGGAATTGCTTGTAATCAAATACAGCTCTAATTCTGAGCATTTTTCAAGAATCCATTCGAGACTGCCGGCTACCTTATCAAACTTTCCATCACGAATTAACCTCTCTATACTCATGATGGAATTTGACAATAATTGGGTATCGTTTTGTAGTCGTATGCGGTTGATAAAAACCTCTGAAGCTGTGTTAAGTAATTCATCTAATTTGCCTGCAGGGACCCTTATACTTTCGTCCGTTTTCTTATTATTGTTGTCATCCTTAGCATCCGCTTCTTGAATTTTTGTATTTTCCGTAGAATTTACAATTTTGTCTATGCCAACTTAAACCAAGTCAGTCATTTTTGTGTTATTAAAATTCTCTGATATGTTATTCTTATTTGTGCGAAGTAAAAAAATCTGTTGTGCGAGTTGGTTGATTTTTGTTTCGATTTTTTCAAGATTGCGCACTTCATTAATCATATTTGAAAGTGCAGTTTTGCCATCCATCAAAGTATCTATAACTAGAGCGTCAACAGAAATTTTTTGGCTTCTGATATCGTCCAGAAGGCTTTCCATTTGATGAGCTAAGGCTTCAATTTTGCTAACTTCTAATAATCTTGCTCCACCCTTTACGGTGTGAATTGATCGAAACGCCTGATTAATAAGATCGGCTGATCCTTCATTGCCCTCAAGCTCTATGAGAGTCGTCTCAACTTCATCTAAATTATCGGCTGCTTCGTCACAAAAATCGTTTACCAAAAGCAATTTGTCTTCTGAGAAGTTTAAATATTCCGGTTGATCATCAATTTCAGGAGGTAAGCCGATGTCGTCAAACGTTGAAATGCTATGCGTATCTACCTTTTCTTCAAAACTTTTTGATAAAATATCGCCAGAAACAACTCCCATGTTGTCTGCGGCAATATCCATTATACTGCTGTCTATCTCTGCGTTATGACTGTCTAATGGCTGTTCCAAGTAGGTTTTACATTCATTAATTATATCGCTTGTATCATAATCGCAGAAATCGTTTTTTATAAATTCTTCTAAAATTTTCTCGGATGTTTCAAAAATCAACTCTACTAAATAAGTCATGGAGTGCCTGGAGAAATCTTGCTTGTGGCGGCCATAATCCAAAATAAACTCGTTAATTTCCAATATGTGGGCTAATTTTTTTAATCCAAAAATTCTAGATAGGCCAAGGCAAAAATAACAATTTTTATAACTCAGGCTGAACACTTCGTCTGGCTCATCATGCTTTGACTTGATATTCCGTGCTATAATTTTACCTTCAACGCAAATATATTTTAACAAATCTTCAGCATCTTGCCTGAAGGCTTTAATCTCTGAAAATTGCTCTCCCAAGCTGTCTTCAGGCCGTTGATTAAGGATTGTAATATCGTATTTCTTCATGAAAATATTTAAACACATTCTCGACAATTAGACACCAAAAAATTTAAATCAGCGTCTGATTATCTTAAACTTTAAATTCTTAATGTTTTGGCGCATTAATTACGGGAGTGAAACTTCATGAGCCGTATATAGAAGTATACCGTTAGTCTTTATTTGCAATTTTGTAACAATTTAAATAATCTGAATTTACTATATTGTCGGTCGACAACAACAATACGGTATGGTCACCCTCTTCAATTACGTGTGAAAAAAACTTGGAAATGTCCGGCCCTAAGATAGAAGACGCAGTTAAAAAATTATTTTTATCCAATTTACGCATTCCAATAACTTCATCAACACAAAGAGCAAAATCATGTTGTCCATTTTTTAGAACAATGTATTTGTTACGCTCATCAAGTATGAATTTTGCGCATCCCAATTGGGAAGATATATCTAAACAGCAAATTACTTGTCCCCTTAGATTAATCAATCCTCGAACAAAATCATTTGATCCGTACAGCTCCGTTACAGCATAGCCTTCTATAATTTCTACCACGTTGCTAATTTCAACAACAAAATTAAAATTGTTGATCCGACAGTAAATAAAGTTTTGCTCGCTCGTACCAAACACTTTTGTCTGATGATCTTTTTCGAAAACCATAGCATCAATGACATCTTGCGTAGGCATATATGTATGCAAATCTTTGCAAATTTCTTCCAAATTCACAATAAATAAATTGGATTCTTTGTACCCTAAAGTTTTTTTTATGTAAGGATTTTGGTCATCAGCTTTGGCATATCTTTTTACTTCTGCATCTTCCTCTCGACCCGAAATTAATTCTATGTGGTGATCCATAGTAAAACAAATATGCTTACCTTCAATCACAACGAGCACAAGCAGTGGATCATCGTTTTCCACTGCAACATTATTTCCAGGTGTTTTTTCTATAAGTGTTGTAGACTCAAACACGGGGATTAATTTATTTCTGTGAATTATTGATCCAATACAGCCTGGCAACATTAGATTCAGCTCATTTATGTTTCCAAAATCGCGTATAATTTCAGAAACATGTTTTACTTTAATTCCAAACTGCATATTTCGGCGAGCATAAGTAAACAACTGGTCGTTGTCTTTTATTTTAAACAAATCCTGATTATCAGCTAATTTTTCTTCCTTTGTAGTTGCCATTTGGAATTCGTCTTCTTTAATTTTAGTTAAATTTGTCTCTAACTCCTTGTGGTACTCCTCGGAGTTTCTAACCTCGTCTTCCGGGGCTGAATTGGTCGCATTTACTATGTAGTCGGAAAATGCCGGTAAAATTGACATTTCATTTTCAATCAATTGAGATATTTCCCCTGGGTCATCTGGAATACTTTCAGAGCCGGCGTTCATATTAATTTCTGAACCCTTTTCGTTAGCTTCAATGGATTTGTCTAATAAATCAGTAAGATCATCCTCGCTTTTCTTCTTAACTGCAATTCTGGGTGAAATTTTTTTTAACTTTTTTCCCATTGTTCTCCACCTTTAATTTATGATTTTTTTTATGTACTATACTTAGACTACGTGAAAAGTTTCTGCGTTAATTCATGCCCGATTGAGAGTATCGTTGATTTTGCTTTCCCCTCAACATTCATAACAGACACACGGTTTATATTAGCCTCAGCAAAAGCAACAACTTGTGGAACGGACGTCGATAGTGAATTTATATTATCATTTTGAATTTGATTTTTTATGTGATGATAAACTACGGATCGGGAGTTGACTGCATTCAAAACAGCAATAACTTTCGCATCCGACATTGGATATTTTTCCAGGGATAATTCATTGAGTTTTAAAATCCAACCGACACCAACAATATCGTCTCGAGAGGGCCTGCATGGGACCAATACCACATCTGCAATTGCTAATGCAAAAATAGGAGAGTTTATGAGGCTCCCTTGTAAATCGATACAAACTAAATCGCTTTCAGTTTGCTCAATTATATTTTCTATCTCACTTTCATTAGACAAGTGAAATGGTGTAACTTGGGTCAGCAAGCTGTCTGAACTTTCTGTAATCCAGTCATAAGCGGATTTTTGGGGGTCTACGTCTAGAAGTGTTACTTTTTTTCCAGAGTGAACAAAAAAAGCAGCCAAATTAACACAAAGCGTAGATTTACCTGCTCCCCCCTTACTGCTAGCAAATGTTATCACTTTAGTCACGTTTACTGCCTTTATGTAAGTCTATTACAAATAATACACGTCAAAATACCAAAAGTAACCTTTTTCTTCACTTATCATTATGCCCAGAACCGGCTACTTTATAATCATTCAGTTAAGGCATAGAGCTTGTGAAACAATCGGGATTATTTTCGGTGCTGTCAGACGAATGAGAACTCGCATCAGATTGCTAACGCAGCCTGAATCTA
>ERZ1046568.2088-NODE-2088-length-13409-cov-3.695222_pt1 | contig 13409 bp, 10 predicted proteins | sample MGYA00383092_ERZ1046568 | MGnify/ENA primary metagenome ERZ1046568 (study PRJEB29581, sample SAMEA5548362) | metagenome | biome: marine; feature: coastal; material: water | depth 1 m | study: Short-term variability in the microbial, nano- and picoplankton... | reverse complement strand
AATAAGTTTGGACTGCTGCATTCCATTTGCATTGCAATCACCACCGTACAAATCCAAGGTGAACGTAGTGTCCAAAGATGTCGAACTGGCATTCAAGGTGTGCGACCAATGCTGCAACCAAGAAGAATGAGTAGCATCTGAAAGGGAAACCGTCAAATAATCTGCGGCAGTTGCCGAAACAGCAAGCGTCAAACATTCGAACTGGCTTAAACAGATGGAGTCTGATTGAACCCAAAAATTGTTGGAGGCCTCGGTTGACCAATCGGCATTCAAAAGCACGTTTTCCGATCCGTCGAGCAAACTCAGTTCCACCTCGACTCCAGCTCCTTCAACATATCCAAAAACGGTGCAAACCACCGGCAAACATCCCTGATCTCCTGTGCCCGTCCACTCCCATTCCCTCGGCACAAATTCCATCTGATACGAACACATCAATGTGTCGTCAAATCCAACCCACAACTCCAAAAGAACCGGCATGGAAGCGGGATCATCTTGCCAAGGATTGCTCAATTCGATGACATGATGAGACCAGTCTGCAATCCCAAAATACATCACTTCTTCTGCGCCCAAAAGTATTCCCGACTCATCCAACATGTGCCAGCTCGGGTAGCTATAGATTTCTTCAAAATTGGTGTTTTGACAAAGAACATGCACCAAGGAAGCATTGAATGGATCCAGCCACAGGCCTTCAACGGACAGACCCGGACAGTCTTGTGATTGCGCGGGCAAACACGCAAGCAAAACAAAGGCCATCGCTGCAAGGTGTTGCCACGGCTTCATCGAATGACCAATTTTTGAGAAAAAGTCGACGGATGCGTCAAAGGCAAATGAGACGGTGTCCAGTCGACCAGATACGTCCCTGCGCTCAATGCACTGATATCAATCTGCTCGCCCAATGAGACCTCAAAGACCTCAATAATTCGTCCCTGCAGGTCTTTGCAAATGAGCTGACCATTGCTCCGTGCATTCTGTGGTTCAGTATTGGCGAGGATGAGAACCTCCGCAGCTGGATTGGGGTACATTCGAAAATCCGTCCTGTCCGTTCGTTCATTCAAGGATAAAGACAGCACATCAATGTCGCCCACGTGCAACACATATTCATCACCGATCTGATGCATCGCACCATAAATTTGATAAACATCGCCTGGCGAAGGTCCATCGGGATCTTCATTATTGGCCGGATCGTCTGCATCAATCCCCCAACATTTGACCTCTCCTGCACCGTCGCTAACCGTCCAGTAACCATCTTCGTCTGGTGAAGTGAGAATGGTAGCATTGTCCATTCGCACCCGGGTTCCTTCGTATTGTTCATCTTGAAACTCATCCGCCGTCAACCACACCCCCATGGCTGTGGCGTTCCAGAAATCAACAAAATTGGTAAGAACGGCATCTACAATGGTCGTATTGCCATCGATCTCGGCAACTGTGCCCGTTATTTCCAATACATCCCCCACTTCAGGCTGGCGATCACCGCTCCAATAAGGAGGGTTTGAAACAATAGAAACGTCCGGCCCAACAACATAAACTCCATTCCAAGCGCCAAAATCGTCTTGCATATACCACGTGTCACCAAAATATTCTGTCACTTTACCGGAAATCGCAATCACTTGGCCTTCAAGTGGGGAAACCATCGACTCTCCCTGAACTTCAATCAGCGGTGTAAACTGCGCTCGTGTTGAATGAATTTGGAGCAAAAGCGTCAGCACCAGACTGCAACGAAATAAGACAGATACAGGATTTTTCATGTCCAAAATGTACGAAAAGATGGCAGTCCACAACCTTCATTTAAATTTGACTGAAGAATGCTGCTCGGTGATCTGGGCGAACATCCGGCTTCATGATCAAATAACTTCGTTCTTGCGCGACTGCAAAAAAAATCTCGAGGTCATTAAAGCCTAAGAAGGTGCTAATAAGTCTGTGGTGCATTTTGAACGGAGCATGCACAGCGTCGTGTTCACGTCAATCATCTCGGGTATCGCCGGACTTCATATTGAATGCACTACACTTGCATTACATTCAAAACCAAGACAATGACTACACGAAATATCCTAGCTTCTACGGTCACCACATTACTTCTGATTGCAATTGGCTGCACCGGTCCCGCTCCCTGCCCTCCAAATTCCACAAACGACAGCAGTGGATTCTCGCCTGAAGGCGGTCCTGTGCACTTTGGTTCTGAGGCCTCTGTTGATATTGTCAAAGGCATCGACTCTGCCTGGGCAGAAATGGACATGGAACGACTCGCCACTTTTTTTAGCGATACGGCAAAATTCGACTGGTACGATGGGAAGTCGTACGACGGTGTCGATGCCTTTATCGAACGAATCATGGCCGACACCCTTGACAATGAATGGGACTTTCGTTGGGCCTACTCGCTCGATGCCAACATCGAAGATCCAGGCGATTGGGTGCATGCAGGATTTGATGTCAGAGCAACAAAAAACGAAGAAGCCGTGGAACATGCTTTGTACCAAGAATGGTATTACATTGAAGACGGAAAAGTCTCGTATTGGTACAATACCAAAGCGATTCGAAACGACTAGAAATGATTAGACACGAAGTTATTCCCCCACGTTGATTCAACTCTGACCATGCTAAAACAGTGGACCTTAAAATTTGCATGCATTCTATTCACCGTCGGGTTAGGCACAACTGCGATCGCTCAGCTCGACACGCTGCATTGGATTCCGCCGCTGCACAGCCGAGACAATGCTCAAATTGAAGACCATTACCTCTATCTATCCACCCCGATGCAGGAGCCGGTGACCGTGACCATTGCAGATGGCAGCGGTAATGCCTTTCCGGGGTCGCCGTTTACCATTGAAAATGGCAGTCCCTTGGACGTGTCGATCGGAAACGGTCAGACATCCGGCAGCAAGCTCATGGTATCGAATGCGGAACTCAACACCACATTAACCAATCGAGGTTTGATTGTGTCCTCAAGCGCTCCCATCTTTTGCAATGCGCGATACAGGAGCAATTGGCAGGCTGAAGCTCTCACTTCCAAAGGAACCAAAGCCCAAGGACAACACTTTCGCTTAGGCGGAATGCCCATCACGTATGAAGGGGGATTGCGATCATTTGTCTTCGGAATCATGGCAACTGAAGACGACGTGCAGGTTCAAATTACCGATTACGACAATGGAGTCGTTTTTGCCGGTGTTCCAACCATCAGCACGGATGTTTTAGCGTTCTCTCTGAATGCCGGTGAATGTCGTGTCTATTCTGCCTACGCCAACTCAAGTGCCAATTTGGCGGGTGTTTTGGGGGCTTTGATTGAATCCTCTGGCAACATCGTCATCAACGTGGGAAATTGGTGCGGTTCGGTCGGGACCACTTCAACGAATCAAGACATTGGTGCCGATCAAATCGTCCCCACTGCATACCTAGGCAAAGAACACATCTTGGTCGAAGGCATCGGTGATCCGAACCAAGAAAGAGGTTTTGTGGTTGCTGTGGAGCCGAATACCGATGTCTTTCTCAACGGAAGTGCAACAGCAGTGGCAACCCTGCAACCCGGCGAATGGCTCATGACAGACAATAGCGACTACACAGGCGTGCCGCATGGCAACTTGTTCCTGCAAACTTCAAAACCCGCCTATGTCTATCAATTTCTAGGAGGCAGTTCAAGTCAATCAACTCCCGGAATGAATTTCATCCCACCAATATCATGTGGAATGCCCTACGAAGTGAATGAAATACCGGACATTCAATCCATTGGCAATGCCAGCTATACAGGTGGCATTTTTGCCATCACTGAGGCTGGAGCAACGCTCAGCATCAACGGAGAAGTGCAATCAGGAGCGGTGGAAGTCAACGGCTATGAAAATTGGGAAACATACAGGATTTTAGGTTTGAGCGGGGACATTGCGGTTGCGTCGACAGGACCCGTTGCTGTAGGACTGTTCGGAAGCAGCGCTGACGCCGGGTTTTCAGGCTACTACAGTGGGTTTTCATTGAACATCAATGCCGCATTTGACGCTCCTGCAGAAGTCTGCTGGGACAACGACGCGTTTGTAGAGTTCGCCGGTGACACGATTGGTGGAGGAATCTTGACTTGGAATTTTGGCGACCTCACAGTGGAATCGCTCGGAGACGACCTATTTGAAGTGAGCACCGAAAATTCGGGGACTTTCCCCATCGAACTTTATGTTTCAGGGGACTTATGCGCCGACAGCAGCTTACAAGAAATCGTTTTCTACCCGGCTTACGCGGGAGTATCCAACGCCATTGCCTGCGGCGAATACCAATGGAATGATGATATATACACGGAGACAGGCATCTTCAATGATGTCCTCACAAGTGCCACAGGGTGCGACAGTCTCGTGCAATTGGAATTGGAAATCATGCCCATCCCAGTCCCGATCATGCAAGATTGGTCAGATGACACACTCGTCTACTGCCCTTCATCAGGTTCATTGCTTTTTGGCCTTGACGCAGATCCGATTTATCAATTGCAATGGGTTTATTGGCCTGAAGGAACAGAAGACTCCCTGCTCTTGGCCTCAAACATTGTTGCTGCAGGCTATGCCGGACCAGGGCTGTATCAACTCGATTACTTCACTGGACCGCCATGTAATTATGCTGCGACTGGGCTCATCGAAGTCTCTGAAGACGATTGCGAAATCATCATACCAAACGTCTTTTCGCCCAATGGAGATGGACAGAATGATCGTTTCCGAATACCGGGATTGAAATCACTCGGCGGTGTGCGGATGCAAATTTATAATCGCTGGGGCTCACTTCTATTCACTGACCTGGATTTTGGCAGCAGCGCCGGGTGGGACCCACGACTCGCGGCTTCGGAAGGAACGTATTATTTCATCCTAGAAATACCCATTACAGGAGAATCATTGACTGTAACAAGCACGAGCGGAGTTGAGTTTTTTGAGGGGCCAACAACAGCGATATACAATGGAGCCTTTTCATTGGTGCGATGACGCTGTGAAGCCAAACAAAAGATATGACACGTTGTTGGCTTGCCTACCTACCCCCTTTGCATCCGCAGTAAACGCTCAGGTTTACGCATAAAAAAAGCCCGTATCGTTGTGATACAGGCTTTTCAAAAAGTGACCGTGTAGGGATTCGAACCCCAAACCTCCTCATCCGTAGTGAGGTGCTCTATCCAGTTGAGCTACACAGCCGGTACCCGTCGAAACGGGGGGCAAAGATACCAACTCCCTTCAATCCACCAAACGGAATCACAGAATTATCGAAAGAAACAACGGCAAGGTTGATTTCAGATTCAAAACTCAACGCCTCATGGTCTTCTTGTCGGTCTTCGACAAGCCATCTTCATGCAACATAATTCCAATGGTGTGATGACGGAAATAAGACATTGAAACGAATTGGCGGCCGCCGAATGCGTTGCCTTGGCCCCAAGAATTCTTGATGATGAAGTAAGAGCGATCATTCGCATCTTTTGCAAGTCCAACAATGTGCATGAGATGATCGTCCGTATTTTCTTGTGAATCAAAAGCCGATTGACGCATGGCTTGGTTCACTGCAGGCTCGTCGGGCATTTGCCCCAATGTCTCCCACTCCTTCGCTGAGGCTGCTGCTTCAGGCATGATCGCCCAGCCGTTCTGAAACGAGAACCCCCGATTGCTCACATCAGCATCCCAAGCAACAGTGTATCCGGAGGAGAGTGCATCCCGCACCATGCGCTCCAAATCATCCAACGGCACGTTCCAAAATGCGCCATGGGCATGGTTGTCGGGAACTTCCAAAATGAATGGCGCTCCAAAAGGATGATGGGTGAATGAAGTTACGGTCACGTACGCCTCGGGATCAATGCCCATCGCATCTCGAAATGAGACCGGTGTATAGGATTTTCCTTCGTATTCAAAGGACTCAGGCAACGCGCCGAGGTGTGCGTCCAACACGGCTTCCACTGCATCAAATGATTCCTGTGCAATGCTACCCGATTGACCCACCATGGTTTTGGCAAGAGCCTCGAGCGATGCATCAAGAGCACCGTGATCGTATTGACCCGGAGCTTGGCCACCATCATAGATCGATTGAGGAACGAGGCCATATGCCGCGGCAGCATGGGTCACATCATGCGACAAGCCGCCAGGACCAAATTGATGCTTGCCTTGATATCGAACGTAACGCTCAACCTTTTCAGGGTAGACGACACGCACTGCAGCCATTTCACTGAAATCGTGCAATTCACCCGTGATGCGATGGCTTTCTGATTCCAAAAAACTCGTCGTACTGAAACTCCAGCATGTTCCAGTCTGACCTTGACTCACTACGTCTGTAGACGTCAAGTCAATGCTAATATCAGGGGACTGTGCGAGCGTTGTGTTGGACAGCAACGCGAAGAATATGAAGACAATGCTCCAAGCCTTAATCGATTTCATGGTAAATTGGTTTGGTTGCAATTTACATGCTGCCAGTTAACATGCCGACCCCGCCCTCTCCCAATTCATCTCCGGCCGAACAAACGAAGCTCGTTCGACAGCGCCGCGCCTTGAATCGCCTGCTGCAAGTGCTTCAGCGTGGCATGCGCAGCGAAGTTGTGAATGACCTGGCATCTTTCGTTCTCAAAGAAGCCCACAACATGAGTGCGCTTCTATCCATATTGAAGCATCCAGAATCCTATCCAAAGATTCAAATTCAAAAAGCTGCGTGGGTCGCACACCGTGCCTTTCAGGCAGATTCACGAGGATTACTCGGACATCGTCAAGCATTTTCCCAAATTCTAGACGCTACCGAAGATCCGTCAGTGCTGCGCGAAATATTGAAGGTTTTGGCCAACCCTGTTTGGCTGGACATCGAAAACGAGTCCATGCGTGCAGACTTGCTTCAACTTGCATTGGACTTACTGCATCTCCCGCACTTCCCCATTGCTGTGCATTATGCTGCCTTGCAGATCATCCAAACGCGAGCCACAACCAAAGCCGAGGAAATCGAATCCTTAGCGGCCATTCGAGTACTGATGGATGAGCAACAGAAACAAAACTCTCTCTATCTCTGCGCAGCCAAACACGAAATTCGCATCCTCCAAAAAATACGCCGTTAGAAACGCGCCCGAACGAAATCGCCCAATTGCGGTGGAATCACCCAAGTGAGGTACAGCGCACCCTGCCACAAATCGTCTTCGTATGTGCCCATGACCACTCGGTCACGACTGACGCGAGCCGTGAGCATCAAATTACCGCCTTCTTCGAAAAACAACTCAAGACCTAAGGCGGCAAACCCACCAAATCCAGTAGCACTTAAGCTCGAAGTTGGATTGGCAAAATTGCCGTTTCCAATCGGAGCTGTCAACAACTGATAATTTTGATTCTCAATTCGCACATAATTGCTCTTCAAACGTGTCGCTAACATATTGCCCCCTAGTTCTATAACCCAACTAACCTCATCTGTAATATAGGCTGCAGTGCGATAGGCAAGAGACAATTGAAATCGATCTTCTTCACTGAAAATTCCGTAGGTTCGTCGGTTCTCTGATCCCATACCCGTATCCACATCTGAGGAGACGATGTTCCATCCGCCCTCAGACTTCAATCCATTGATAGCATCCAAGTGCAATACAAAAGCCGACTCTGGATTGAAAAACAGCATGGTCTGCAACCCCATCAGCGTGCCCGGTGTGTAACGCATTCCTGTGTAAGCTGGGTACTCAATGTATTTAAACTCTCCTGCTTCGAGCCCAATGCTGTTCATGATTTGACTCCAGACAATGCTATTTGGACTGTCCACGCCCAACCTATCCTCTATGGTCATCAAGCGGGCCGTGTTATCTCCAAGTTCGTAGGTCTCTCCGGCGTAACCATTGTAGAATGCATTCGCTGCCTGGTGATTGGCCTGGTAAACACCAAAGTTCACAGCAAACTCCACTCCCTTTCGTTGGGAGACATAGCTCTCCTCGTCATATTCATCCCAATCGTCCCAGTCCTGAGCGAGCCCCTCACCGACCAGCATGGACATGGCTGCAATGCAAATCATACCCGTGGCTCCGAACGACACGGAAGTCCGTTTTGATCTTTCCATCATCATTCCTCTAATTTACGAAATCATCTGTCTTCGCATCGTATTCCGAGGCGGTATTGATGCGAAATTCCTGCCGTCGCAAAGGCCAATCACTAGCATCTGTTGGCTCCTGGGCGAGTGCGCCCAAGGCATCAAACCCCGTAACCATCTGTCCAAATACCGTGTGTTCAAAATCAAGATGCGGTGTTCCTCCTTCTTTGACATAGCGGGCTTTCTGCGCTTCTGTGTATGCGATTCCTTTTTCACGCTCCAAACGGCTCAGCTCCGCTCGCGTCACATTGCGTCCAACAACCAAGTAAAAATCATAAGAAGCCGACCGTTTCCCGGGGTTGCCTTCATAGGTGCGCCCCATCGCAAGGGCACCTCGGAAGTGCAAACGATTGGATTTGAATTCTGGTGGCAAGGTGTGCTTGCCGATCAACCAACGGAGCTCTTGGGCCCGGGTGTCCTCGGAATTCCCACCTTGTACGACAAAGTCCGGGACAATGCGCACAAACTCACTGGGCGCATAATAATTACGGGCAACTTTGTACGCGAAATTGGCGCTGTGGAGGGGCACATCGCCGAACGTTTCGAGCACTATATCTCCTTTGGATGTCGAAAGTTCAAACCTTGAGGAAGGCATTTCTTTTGTCCAGTTCAATAAAAACTGCTCGCAATTATCATCAGTCAAAGCAGGGAAAGCCAGGATCGCCTTCTTGGCCTCGATGGCGAGCGAATCCACTTTGGAGGCGAGCGGAATGGGTTCGACGTCAGGTTCGGCCAAGGCAGGTGGCAACTCATCGCTTTCACAAGAGCAGAGCATTAACACCATGATTTGAGCTCCAATTTGAAGTCGGTTGATTCCCTTCATGCCCCAAATCTACCGCAATCTTTGCTCAACGTAAATCCTTTGCGGACCTGCCCAACTATTTGCATGAAAAACCAAAGATATTTGTGCCATCATGGAACGTTTCGCCATCGTCGACATTGAAACCACTGGTTCGCACGCACGCGGACATGGAATCACCGAAATTGCCATCGTCATCACCAACGGTCGCGATGTGCTCGACCGTTGGGAGACACTTGTGGACCCCGGTCTCCCAATCCCAACGCACATCACCAAACTCACCGGCATCGATGACACCATGGTCGAATCGGCACCAACGTTTGAGGCTATTGCTGACGAGTTGGAGGACTGGCTCGATGATGCTGTTTTCGTTGCGCACAATGTGGGATTTGACTACGCCTTTATTCGAGGGCACTTCGAAACCATGGGAAGGGTTTGGAAAAGGCCTAAACTTTGTACGGTGCGCATGGCACGAAAACTGCTGCCCGGACATGGCAGTTACAGCTTGGGTAGAATTTGCTCTGACTTGGGCATCTCCAATGGTGCGCTTCACCGTGCAATGGGTGATTGTGCCGCCACAGTAGAGCTCTTTCACCGCATGATGACAACGGAGCGTGCCGCAGAAGTGGTGAGCAGCATGCTCAAGCGCGGTGAACGGGAATCCTGGCTGCCGCAGCACGTTCCCGCATCCGACTTTGAACGATTGCCCACAAAACCCGGGGTCTATCGCTTCCTCGACCGCAAAGGCACCGCTATTTACATCGGCATGTCGCACAACGTGCGGCATCGCGTCAGAACACATTTTAACGGCGATATGACCTCTTCCCGCAGGCAGGCTTTCCTCCGTGACATTTACAGCATTGAAGCAGAGGAAACGGGGTCTCCATTGCTCGCCCGATTGCTCGAAGACGAATTGATTCGGAAACACTGGCCCATTCATAACAGAGCACAAAAGTCGGTGGCTATGCGCACTGCAATCATTCCCTATACCGATCAGAAGGGATTCAACCGATTTCATTTAAAGCGACAACGGCACATCAAACAAGCCATGCGGTGGTTTTACCGGGATGAAGATGCGCGCACTTGGCTCCACGGTCAAGCTCGAAAACACGAATTGAATCCCGAACTACTCGGATTGGGATCCGACGGCCGAGCGACCGAGCGAGACGATTCCGCTGAATCCGTTCTCTCCCACAATCAAGGTGTACAGGCCCTGACAGAAGCCGCTCGCCATGCCCAACGCATAGCCATCGTCGAAAAGGGACGGAATCATCTCGAATCTGCCGTGATATTAGTGGATCGAGGAGTTGTACAAGGTTGGTGCTACACGGAAGAGAGCATTGAGCGCTTTGAACAAATCGATGAAATCGTACCGATAAAATCTGGATCCGCTACCAGTGATGCCATTGTTCAGCACGCTTTGCAAGAATTTGCCACGGGCAAGACCAAGCTGCAAGTTTGGGAAGAATGCGCAACAAAAAAGCCACCCGAAGGTGGCCTCTTTGTTTGACATGCGATCATCGCTTCAATTGAGATTCGTGCAAAATGCACCGAACTTCTTGGATTGAACCATCCGAGTACCTGCCGAATACGACAGGATGTTACGAATGGATTGTGCTTTGGGCATGATGTCTGCGGCTTGTGCGCTTTCATCAAACCAATCGGATGTCAAATCTTCAAGTGTACAATGTGCCATGGGCGTCTGCATTAGGGTTTGAACACCCCAATAACGCCATCAATCACAGACTATTGTGCAGGAGTCATTTTCATTTCAATTGGTGACAACCTCACCCGATCAATTCAAGGTAAGTTGCACCCCACGCTCTTCCATGACGCGACGCATGTTGATCAATGCATACCGCATTCTACCAAGGGCTGTATTGATGGATACACCTGTTTCATCAGCGATCTCTTGAAAGCTCAACTCACGCTCAATGCGCATGTGAACCACTTCGCGTTGTTCTTCCGGCAAGCAATCCAACAACCCACGCACATCCTGATGGATTTGATCTTGAATCATCTGATCCTCTGCGTGCATTTGATCACTGGGCAGCGTATCAAATACGTCAAACTCATCGGTAGCACGCATCATACGCATTTTCTTTCCGCGACGGAAATGATCGATGGAAATGTTGTGTGCAATGCGCAGCACCCATGGGAGGAATTTTCCTTCTTCATTGTATTTCCCTCCTTTCAGGGTGTTGACCACCTTAATAAAGGTATCTTGAAACAAATCGTTCGCGAGATCAGAATCCCGCACGATGAAGAAAATTTTAGAATAAACTTGTTGCTGATGGCGATTCAAGAGAGACTCGAATGCCGCCTCGTCTCCGGAGAGGTAGAGTGATATCAACTGTTGGTCAGAGAGTGACGCACGCATGATTTTACGCAGTTAAGGGTGAAATGAAAACCCGAATGAGTCGGGGCCTTACTTTGAAGCGTAAAATGTATCGATCGCGTGCTTTTTTAAATGTCTTACCCGAATATACAAATTATTTTCCGTCCAAGGAAACCCCAAGCCGATTTGTGGTGTTAACAAAAGCGAATGGACATTCAAATCAAAGGAGCGCGGGAGCACAATCTAAAGGGGGTCGACGTGACGATTCCCAAGCGAAAGCTCACTGTCATTACGGGGTTGTCAGGTTCTGGCAAAAGTTCCCTCGCATTTGATACTCTTTATGCTGAAGGACAACGACGTTACGTCGAGAGCCTCAGCAGCTATGCACGGCAGTTCTTGGGTCGACTGGACAAACCCGATGTCGACAGCATCGATGGCATCTCCCCTGCCATTGCCATTGAACAACGCACGTCATCGGGAGGACCGAGATCCACTGTGGCCACAAGAACCGAGATTCACGACCATTTGCGCTTGCTCTTTGCCCGGGTCGGAAAAACGATCTCCCCCATCAGCGGCGAAGAAGTTCGAAAAGATCGGCCAGAAGACGTCTTGGAACAACTCGAACAAGAAGTGGACGGCACGCGATTCATCGTTACCGCTCCTATCCCACCGAAATCAGACCGAACAAGAAAGCAACAATTGGATATTCTCCAGCAACAAGGATTCAGTCGAATCCTGGACTCCAAAGGAGAAGCCCATTTGATCGCAGACGTTCAGGGCGAGCAAAAAGACGCAAACTCCGACTTACCTGCTGAACCTTGGGAGTTGGTCATCGATCGCCTCGCGGTCAAATCAGGCGATGACGATTTTACATCCCGTTTATTGGACTCCGTGGAAACCGCCTTTTTCGAAGGAAACGGAGGATGTGCTGTTCACTTCACAGATGGCCGAAAACCCTGGCCATTTTCCAATCGTTACGAGCGCGATGGCTTGACATTCCCTGAACCATCGCCAGAATTATTCACATTCAACAGCCCCATCGGAGCGTGCAGACGCTGCGAGGGTTTCGGACATGTCATTGGCATCGATCCAGCTCGAATTGTACCCGATCCTCGACTCTCGATTTATGAAGATGCCGTGGCGTGCTGGCGTGGGGAGCGCATGAGTAAATGGAAGGACCGACTTTGCCTAGCTGCTCGTGATCATGACATCCCGATCCATAAGCCTTGGCGAGACCTCACAGAGGCTCAAGTCGCTGCGGTATGGAAAGGCGGCAAAGGATTCAAAGGACTGGATGCGTTTTTCAAGTACCTCGAAGAGAAGAGTTACAAGATTCAATTTCGAGTCATGTTGAGCCGTTACCGCGGACGAACCAAATGCCCGGAATGCGCTGGGACAAGACTTGGCAAGGCCTCCCAAAACGTTTTGATTGGGGGAAAAGACTTGACCTATGTCTTGCGTTTACCTGCAAAAGATGCCTTGACATTTTTTGATGACTTGGAATTGACGTCGACAGAACATGAAATTGCCGAGCGGCTCATCCATGAAGTCAGAACCCGACTCACTTACCTCTGCGACGTGGGCTTGGGCTACCTCACGCTGGACCGATCGAGCAAAACGCTCAGCGGCGGAGAGTCGCAACGGATTGCGCTGAGTACTTGCCTTGGAAGCAGCTTGGTTGGCAGCACCTACGTCTTGGATGAACCGAGCATCGGCCTCCATCCTGAAGATACAGAGCGACTCATTGGCATATTGATTCAGTTGCGCGACATCGGCAACACGGTCGTAGTCGTAGAGCATGATGAAGACATCTTGAGAGCCGCAGATCATTTGATTGACCTGGGACCGCTGGCAGGAACTGAAGGCGGACAATTGGTGTTTGCCGGCAGTGATTCCGAATGGCCAGGGTTGCCGGCCAGCCACCCTTCACTAACCGCAGCGTATCTCAACGGTCACGCCAAGATTCATTTGCCTGTTCCTCGCAAAATCGGCCCCGATTTCATCCAAATTCAAGATGCCTTCAAAAACAACCTCAAGGGCGTCAATGCACAAATCCCGCTGCACGCCCTCACTTCGGTCACCGGTGTAAGTGGCTCGGGCAAGAGCACACTCATCAACGAAGTGATGATGCCTTTGATGCGCCAAGCGCTTGATGGCTTAGGAGCGACTCCTTCTGCATTCGGAAGCATTGGCGGGAGTGTTGCAAAAATTGGCGCCCTCGAATTTGTGGATCAAAAT
>ERZ1046568.2083-NODE-2083-length-13426-cov-27.965672_pt1 | contig 13426 bp, 9 predicted proteins | sample MGYA00383092_ERZ1046568 | MGnify/ENA primary metagenome ERZ1046568 (study PRJEB29581, sample SAMEA5548362) | metagenome | biome: marine; feature: coastal; material: water | depth 1 m | study: Short-term variability in the microbial, nano- and picoplankton... | reverse complement strand
TAATATTGGTGGATTTGGTGAATGGATTGATAATGGTGGAGAAATTCAACCAATATAATAACTTTAAATATATTTAAAAAAACATATATATACTGTTCAATCTCTAAGAATATTTATCTAATAATGCATGTATAATCTTATTTTTTTTAAGGAATTAATTATGAAAAACTGTATTTATATCAACTTATCTATTGCTCTTATTTTTACGTCAATTACATTTGCTCAAGATAGTATTGTTGAGGAAGTGATAGTTACTGCAACTAAAACGGAAAAGACATTACAAGAAGTTCCGGTAGCTGTTTCTGTTATTACATCTGATGAATTAGAAAAAGCAACTATCATAGATACTTTGGATCTTAAATCTATCATCCCATCATTAGACACAAGACAATATCAATCCTCTACTAATGCTACTTTTTTTATTAGAGGTTTTGGTAATGGATCTAACAATCCAGGTATAGAACCATCAGTTGCATTATTTGTTGATGGTGTATATAGATCAAAAACACAATCTCAAATATCTGACCTTCCTATGCTTGAAAGAGTAGAAGTTCTTAGAGGTCCTCAAAGCACTCTTTTTGGTAAAAACGCATCTGCGGGTGTTATAAATATTGTTACAAAAAAACCTTCTTTTGATAAATCGGGAATGATGTCATTTGGTGTAGGGAAATATAATTCTAAAATAGGCAAAATATATACAACAGGTCCTATTAATGAAACAACAGCATATAGTTTTAATGCTAATTTTAATAAAAGAGATGGAAGTTCAGATAATCCTGTAACAGGAAACTCAGTAAATAATAGAGATAGATTAGGCTTACGTGCAGAACTTTTATTTATTCCAAATGACGATCTATCGATAAGGGTAACTGCTGATTATGATGAATATGACGAAATTTGTTGTGCTGTTGGTAGTGCCAATTATGGTACCGCAAATGCTGTAACTGCAGCATTTGGAGGACAAATTATTGCTAATGATCCTTATACCGAGAAGGCATTTTTTGATTTTGATCCTATATCTGATGGAGATAATTCTGGAATTTCAATTTATATAGAAAAGGATTTAGATAATATTCGTATAGAAAGCATTACTTCATCTAGAAAAAGTTATAACTTTGAACTTCAAGATGTAGATTTTGAATCAGTAAACCAAATTGACGCTAATAAACTTGTTAAAGATTTAGATGCAGTAACTCAAGAGATCAGAATTTTTTCTGAGGATAATGAAAATATAAACTGGTTACTGGGTGCATATTATTATCAGGAAGATATGAAATATGACAATTCTATCTATTTTGGCTCATTATGGAGAGCTTATATTGATGCTCTTGCTCCAGGGGCTTTAGCTGGAGTAGCAGAAGCTTTTGGCATTCCAAACACATTATTATTTGCAGAGGGTCAGGGTGTTAACGAAATTTCTACACAAAATAATACAACTAAATCAATATTTGCCCAGTTAGATATTAAACTTACTAATAGATTGAGTGCCATTGTTGGAGCAAGTTATATTGAAGATGAAAAATCCGTATCAGTCAATCAGACCAATACTGATATTTTTTCAAACTTAGATTTTGTTGGAGCAGGCACCTTGGGGCTTATTGGTGCAGGATTTCCTCCTGAACAAGCTGCAGTTTTAGCAACTGATCCAGATTTTAATCCTTTATTAGGTCTCCAAGGACTTCAATTTTTACCACAATTTGTAAATTTTCCTAATACTGCACAAGATGGAAAGAGCAATGATGATAACGTTGACTACACTTTGAAGCTTGCTTACATATTAAATGATACGACATCAATCTACGGTGGAGTATCAACAGGTTACAAAGCCACTGCATGGAATATTTCTAGAGATTCATTGCCTGATGCAACTGAAATTGCTGCTTTGGCATTGGCTGGATCTCCTGTTGGACCAAATACAGGTGTTGGAAAAAGGTATGCTGATCCAGAAGAATCAGAGGTTTTTGAGATTGGGGCAAAAATAAAATTACCAACTGGATATCTAAATATTGCTTTGTTTGATCAAAAGATTGAAGGATTTCAATCAAATACTTTTATTGGAACTGGGTTTATACTTGCAAATGCTGGTTCACAATCAACTGAAGGTTATGAGTTTGATTTAGTTATGTCTCCTACAGATTATATTGATCTTGCAATTAGTGGATTATTTATGGATCCAATATATGACTCATTTCCAAACTCAAGTTCAGGTGATTTAACAGGAACTATGCCATCAAATATTTCGGAAAATACAATTTCATCAACAATTACATGGAACTTGAATGTCAATAATTGGGATGGATATTTAAGACTAAGTCATTTATATGCAAGTGAAGCAAAATTACTAGAAAATCCTGTGTGGCAAGCAACATTAGAAAATGTAGGAAACGGTTTTAAGGCTCAAGACACAATAAATTTTTCAGCTGGTATTGAAAAAGATAATTTATCAATAACAATATGGGGTAAAAATATCAATAATGATAAGTATCTAATTTCTGCTTTCCCAGCTGTTGCTGATCCAACATTTACGACATTCTTTGGGTACCCTAATGCGTATTCATCTTATGGAGCTACATTAAATTATAGGTTTTAATCTTTTTAACTATAAATGAAGGGGTATTTATACCCCTTTTTAATTGGCGCGCCCGGGAAGATTCGAACTCCCGACCCCTTGGTTCGAAGCCAAGTACTCTATCCAGCTGAGCTACGAGCGCATCGTGCAATTATAGAGCTAATACTGATAATTTTTTAATGTATTTCTATAAATTTCATATGATAAGATTAATAAACATACATAGGGAGAGTGTTTATGAATTTTAAATCAAAGAAATTGCTTTATCTTTTGTTTCTTTTACCAGTTTTATATGTAGCTCAGCTACTTATAATCGATATCGATGTAAATAAAAAAAGACCAATTTTAAATATTTTTAAATTAATGCAAGATGATAGTGCATTGGAGATAGTCGATTTTTCTGTTGATAAAAAGACCGTAAATAGTAATCTTCCCAAACCAAACAAAGATAGAAATCCATATTATGGAGATCTTCATGTTCATACAAAGTACTCATTTGATGCTTATGTTTTTGGTATCACAGCCTCACCAGATGATGCATACAGATACGCAAAGGGAGATGGAATACTTCATCCATTAGGTTATGAAATGAAACTAAGAGAGCCCTTAGATTTTTATTCTGTAACAGATCATGGTTTTTACATGGGCATGATCCAAGCTTTTGCTGATACAACAACTGATATATCAAAAAAAGATTTTGCAAAACCTTTCCATGATTTAAACAGAAAAGACAATCTGACAGTTGAATCGGCTGGTGAAAGATCTGACCTTTTCAGTTCTATTATTGGCGCTGTTATTGCTGAGCCACATCCTAATTGGCATCCAAGCATGATTAAGGCATGGTTAACTAAGAATACCCAACAAGCCTTAAAATCTTTTGATTATGATATTCATAAATCTGCTTGGGCTGATATTGCAAGATCGGCTAATGAGCATAATGATCCAGGAAAATTTACAACATTTATAGGTTATGAATTTACAACTTCCACAGACATAGAGGGAGGTAATTTACACAGAAATGTGATTTTTAACTCATCTGAGGCATCTATTAGGCCTTGGACAAGAATTGATTCATTAAACCCTGAGGATTTATGGACTTGGCAGGATTCACTAAGAGAAAAGGGTATTGATACTGTGTCTATTCCTCATAATTCTAATGGTTCAAATGGCCAAATGTTTGAAATGGAGTCATTTTTAGGTCGCGCTATAGATCAAGGTTATTCAGATAAGAGAATGAGAAATGAGCCCTTAGTTGAGGTTACTCAAGTAAAAGGGACTTCTGAAACACACCCCTTACTATCTCCAGACGATGATTGGGCTGACTTTGAAATTATGGATGTGCGAGTTGGCAGCAGGCCGCCAACTTATAGCAGACCTTCTGGTGGTTATGTTAGAGAGGCGTATTTAAACGGTTTAACATTAGAGTTTACTCAGCAAGGTAATCCTTATAAATTTGGTCTAATAGGATCAACCGACACCCATACAGGCGCTGGAGCATTTGATGAGTTTAATTATTGGTCAAAAGTTGGTTTGCTTGATGGAGATGCAGAAAATAGAGGCTCTGTACCATTAGCCCCAGAGAATCGTGAGAGACTTGAGGAGTACATGGCGGCCTTTAATCAGCCTCAAAGTACTATTACCCTTGAACAGGGTGATTATGCAAATACAGGGTTTACACAATGGGGGGCTTCGGGTCTTGCTGTTGTTTGGGCTGAAGAAAATACCAGGGATTCAATCTTTAAAGCATTTAAAAGAAAAGAAACTTTTGCTACAACAGGAAGTAGGATTGCTGTTCGTTTCTTTGGTGGTTTTAATCTTTCCTCAATTGATCTAAATTCTGATAATTTAGTTAGCGAGTCATATGAAAAAGGCGTAACAATGGGCGGTGACCTTATTAGTGATGGCGATAAAACTCCAGAATTTATTGTGTGGGCTCAAAAAGACAAAAATGGGGCATCTTTGCAAAGAGTTCAAATTATTAAAGGATGGATGGATACAACAAGCGGTCGTCCAAGTGAGAAAGTTTATGATGTTGCTTGTTCAGACGGTTTGGATGTTGATCCTGTAACTCATAGGTGCCCAGATAATGGAGCTAGGGTGAATATAACTGATTGCTCTATATCGCAAAATGTTGGGTCCTCAGAATTAAAAACTTTATGGAGAGATCCAGAGTTCAAGTCATCAGATAAATCTTTTTATTATGTTCGAGTTCTTGAAAACCCAACATGTAGGTGGAGTACATGGGATGCTATAAAACGAGGGTTCAAGCCAAGAGAGGATTTACACGATACAATCCAAGAAAGAGCTTGGTCATCTCCTATATGGTATATACCAGATCCCTCTGATGTGGTTGTGGTACCACTTGGCGGGACTGTTCCGATAAGAAATAGCAACTAAGACAACTTTTTAAATTGAAAAATAAATTATTTATTTTTTTTATAATTGGTATTTGTATATATCTTATTGATATTGGGTTAAATTCCAATGAAGATAAAAATATTTATATATCAGATCAAGAGATTTTAAGCTTAGTAAATGCATGGAAATCTCAGGTTGGTAGAGAGCCTACAGATGATGAAATTTCTAGAATTATAAATAATCTTGTACAAGAAGAAATTCTTTATAGAGAGGCGTTGAGTTTAGGTCTGGAGCGGGAAGATAAAATTATTAAGAGGAGACTGGCCCAAAAAATTACATTCCTAAAGCAGGAATCAATTTTAAAAGATTTTTCACAAAAAGAAATTACTGATTTTTATAACGCAAATAGAGATAAATATTATGTTCCAGACTTATATACTTTTACTCATAAGTTTTTCTCATCTACCAGCAATTCAAAAGAAAGAGCTCAAAATCATTTAAATAATTCTAATCGTTCATATGAAGGCTCAGATCCGTTTTTTCTCGGAAAAAACTTTGCAGAAACTAGTTCATTAGAAATAAACAGCAACTTTGGAAGTAACTTCAGTTTATATTTAAAAAATTCACCTATTAATCAATGGATAGGTCCATACAAATCTTCTTTTGGACATCATAATTTATACATTACTGAATACACTCCTGGTTTTCACCCAAATCTTGATGATATTTACGATCAAGTGATGGTTGATCTAAATCAGCTGAAAAGAGACAGCGCGATATCAGACTTTATAAAAGAGGTTGGTTCTGAGTACTCTGTGATAATAAATCCAGACCTTAAAATTTAATGAATAAATTTTTTTTATTGCTTGTTGGAATACTTGCTCTAGAAACATATTCTCACGAATTCAATCCTGCCCATCTTATTATTGATCAGTCTTTGCATAATGCTAATGTCTATGACGCTTCATGGATGTACCCGCTAAAAAATATTGGTAAAAGAGCAGAAGTTATTTTTCCATCTAGTTGCAACATAACATCAAAAGATCCATATATTAAGAACAAATACTTGATCGAAGAATTAGCGATTAATTGCTCAAAACCCTTAAATGGTTCAGCTATAAAAATAGAAAATCTCAGCGTGCTTACCGATGCGTTAATTACTATTAACTTTATAGATAACACATTTGAAGGAATTGTTAATGTGCAAGCTCCAACCATTAATATACCTCAAAACAAAAAATACTATCCAACAGCTTACTTTTATTTAGGTTTTGATCATTTGCTTGATGGTTTAGATCATATTTTATTTATATTTGGTTTGCTTTTTTGTATAAGTGGTTTTTTAAATATAATAAAAACCATAACTGCATTTACAATTGCGCATAGTTTAACTCTTGGTATGTCAGTTCTAGGACTGATCTCATTACCTCAAGGAACTGTTGAGGCATTAATAGCCTTAACGATTGTATATTTGGCAACTGAAATTTCTAATAAGCATAAATATACTAAGACACCATGGTTTATGGCTTTTGGATTTGGACTTTTGCATGGGCTTGGCTTCGCTGGCGCACTCAATGATATAGGTGTTTCAAGCAATCAATTATTTTTATCACTTCTGTTTTTTAATGTTGGCATAGAAATAGCGCAAATTGCTCTTATCCCTATACCCCTATTTATAATATATTTATCAATACGTTTTAATTTACTCAATCAGGCAAAGATATTTATGAGTCTTGCAGTTGGTGGTTTAGGTTTTTATTGGTTTATAGATCGGGTAATTGGTATCATTCTTTAAATAACTATTAGGCTTTAAAATTAATGCAAAATTTTTTAAATAAGAATGTTCTTCTTTGCGTTACCGGGGGTATTGCTGCCTATAAATCTGCTGAGATTATTCGACTATTTAAAAAAGAGGCAGCAGATGTTCGTGTTGTGATGACAGAGTCAGCAAAAGAGTTTATAACTCCTTTAACTTTGCAGGCAGTATCAGGAAACGAAATTCATGACTCGCTTTTAGATATAAAAGCTGAATCTGCCATGGGTCACATAGAGCTTGCCAAGTGGGCTGACATCATCTTGATTGCTCCATGTACAGCAGAGTCAATGTCGAAGATTGCACATGGAAGAGCAGATGATCTTATGGGTGCCTTAATTTTAGCATCGAATGCAGAAACTTATATTGCACCAGCAATGAATATGAATATGTGGCTTGATAAGACTACACAAGAAAACTACAAAGCTCTTTCATCAAGAGGGCTATCCTTTATTGGTCCAGCCAACGGTGAACAAGCCTGTGGTGATATTGGACCTGGGAGAATGGAAGAACCTTTTAGAATAATAGAGTTAATTCATAGTTCTTTTAATAAGGGCCCATTATCAGGCAAAACTATTACCATTACAGCAGGACCAACAAGAGAGCAAATCGATCCAGTAAGGTTTTTATCAAATAACAGTTCAGGAAAAATGGGTTATGCATTAGGATTGGCAGCTATCGAGGCAGGCGCCTTGGTTAATTTAATAAGCGGCCCAGTAGCGATTTCAGCTCATAAGGATATAAATTTATACAAAGTTAATTCGGCAGATGAGATGCTAGATAGATCTATGAGATGTATGGAAACTTCAGATATTTTCATTAGTTGTGCAGCTGTTTCCGACTATAAACCTGCTGAGGTTTCAAAAACAAAAATTAAAAAAGATGAGTCTGATCATCTCAAAATACATTTAGAAAAAAACAAAGACATATTAGGAGTCATTTCATCTAAATACCCATCTGCATTTCATATAGGATTCGCAGCAGAAACTAACGATGTTGATATAAATGCAAAAGCAAAACTATTATCAAAAAAAATTGATATGATAATTTCTAATGATGTCTCAAATAAATTAATTGGGTTTGATGTGGATGAAAATGAAGTGAATGTAATTACAAAAACAGACTCAATTTTTTTAAAAAAAGATAAAAAAATCAGAATAGCTCGTGAAATTCTTAATATAGTTTCAACAAAAATCAATAAAATATAATGTCAGTTCATACAGATAGAAAGCAAATAACTCTAGCGACTTTAAACAAGATGAAATTAAATGGTGAAAAATTCACTTGCCTCACATCTTATGAGTCTACTATGACTTCTAAAATATGTGATGCAGGTGTTGATGTTGTTCTTGTCGGCGATAGTTTAGGGATGGTTGTTCAGGGCCATGACAGTACTTTGCCAGTAACAATGGAGCAGTTAATTTATCATTTAGAGTGCGTGGTTCGTGGGAATAATGGTGCTCATATAATGGCTGATATGCCTTTTATGAGTTATGCCACTGATGATATGGGGTTTGAGAACGCTACAAGGCTTATGCAAGCGGGTGCTAACTCAATAAAAATAGAAGGTGGTGAGTGGATTTCAAAAATGGCATCCATGCTAGCTGATAGAGGAATACCGGTCTGTGCTCATATGGGGCTTACACCCCAAGCTTTTAATAGAATTGGTGGTAATTTTGTTCAAGGCAGAGATCCAGAAAAGCGCGAAATAATTATTTCAGAGGCTATTGCTCTAGAAAAAGCAGGAGCGGCGATGCTTCTTTTAGAGTGCGTACCAGATTCATTAACCAAAGAGATTATGGCAGAACTAAAAATTCCTGTTATAGGTATTGGTGCAGGAGCATCTACTGATGGTCAGATTATGGTTGTTCATGACGTACTTGGCATTTCATGTTTAGATAAGTTACCAAAATTTGTTAAAAACTACATGAATGAATCAAATTCAATTCAAGAAGCTTTAAGTAATTATGTGTATGAGGTTAAATCTGAGACTTTTCCTTCTTCCGAGCATACGTTTTATTAAATTGAAGATTATCAAAAATACTAAAGATCTTATGGAGGTAAGGTCAGCCTTTAATGAAATTACTTTTATTCCTACTATGGGTAACCTTCATGATGGTCATTTGTCTCTATTTGAGAGAGCTTCTAAGCTAAAAAAGCCTATTTTTTCATCTATCTTTATAAACCCTTTACAATTTAATAATAAAAGTGATTTTACAAATTATCCGAAAACTTTAGAGAATGATATAAGCCTTCTTGAGTCTCAAGAGTGTGAATGTTTATTTCTGCCCGATGAATCAATACTTGATAATATAGAGCAAATAAAAGCTCCTGATAAAGCAAATTTTCTTTGTGGAGCTGACAGGCCTGGGCACTTTGATGGTGTTTTGACTATTGTAAATAAACTCTTTGATCTAATGAGACCTACTGATGCGGTATTTGGTCTTAAAGACTACCAACAGTATTTGTTAATAAAAGACTATGTTGATTCTTGCAAGCTGCCTATAAATATATTGGGCTCAAAGACTATTAGAGATAAAAATGGGTTAGCTATGTCTTCAAGGAATAACTTACTTACAAACGATGAGTTAGTTAAAGCATCTGAAATCTATAAATCACTTCTATTCATAAAAAATAACACAAACAATCTATCCAAACATTTTTTGAGCGATGTATCTAGAAACTTAAACAAAGAGGGCTTTGAAGTAGATTATCTTAAAGTAATAAATTCAATTACGTTGCAAGAATGCTTGAGTAAAGATGACGAAGAAGGGCATCTAGTAGTCGCTATTGCTGCAAAATTAGGTTCAGTAAGGCTAATTGACAACATGTTTATTTAATATCAAAAGCTTTAATAATTATCCTCAATTATTTATACTTCAGGGCATATGAATAGAACATTACTGAAATCCAAATTACATCGCATAAATGTAACTCAAGTTGAGTTAGATTATGAGGGTTCATGTGCTGTTGATAAAAATTTTTTAGATGCTGCTAATATGCAGGAATATGAAAAAGTTGACGTTTATAACGTTACCAATGGAGAGCGTTTTTCTACTTATCTCATTCTAGCAGAACCTGGTTCTAAGACTCTTTCAGTTAATGGCGCTGCAGCACATAAAGTGTCACTTGGCGACGTTGTCATAATTTGCACATATGGAAGCTTCGATGAAGCAGAGTCGCAAGCACACAAACCTACTCTTATATATTTTGATAATAGCAATACTATAACTGGTATAAAAAACTCTATCCCTGAACAAAAACTTCACTCTATTTAGATTATTAAAATTATTAAGATTGACCTACAAGGCTCTCTTCTATACCCTTCAATCATAATTTCACAAAGGATTTAATGAATTTTAAAGATCTGAATCTATCAGACCCAATAACACGATCTCTTAGAGATGAAGGTTACGAAAAACCAACCCCAATTCAGGCAGAAGTTATACCTGCAATTCTGAATAAGAGTGATGTTATGGCGGCTGCGCAAACTGGTACTGGTAAGACCGCGGCATTTGTATTGCCAATATTAAGCTTGTTATCGAATCCTAAAAATAACTATAAAGGTCATCAGTTAAGGGCGTTAATACTAACTCCCACAAGAGAGCTTGCTGCTCAAGTTAGAGAGAGTGTAAATACTTATAGCAAATATCTACCTATCCGGTCTACGGCTGTCTACGGAGGCGCTAGAATACATAACCAACGCCTAAAATTAAGAAAGGGTGTTGATGTTCTTGTTGCGACACCAGGAAGGTTATTAGACTTACACAATCAAAAGGCAGTAAATTTCAAAAATATAGAATTATTTGTATTGGATGAAGCCGATCAAATGTTAGACATGGGCTTTATTCACGATATAAAAAAAATAGCCAATTTATTACCTGATAGACGTCAGAATCTTATGTTTACCGCTACTTTCTCCAATCCTTTTAGAAAGCTTGCAAAAGAAATGGCAGATAAGGCTATAGAGATTTCTGTAACCACTGATGGAGAAACTGGTGAGAATATAGAACACTACTGTCATCCAGTAGACAAGTCTAGAAAAGCTGAACTGCTTATTGAGTTAATTGAGACGCAAAACTGGGACCAGGCTCTTGTTTTCACAAGAACGAAACATGGTGCTGATAGGCTTCAAAAGCAACTAGAGAAAGTAGAAATTTCTGCTAAAGCCATTCATGGTAACAAGACCCAAAATAATAGAATGAAAGCCCTAGATGCTTTTAAAAATAATAGAGTTAAAATTTTAGTAGCTACAGATGTCGCAGCTAGAGGTATTGATATAAAAAAAATGTCTCAAGTTATTAATTTCGATGTTCCAACAGTTGCTAAAGATTATATTCATAGAATTGGCAGAACAGGCAGAGGTGGTGATAAGGGTAAGGCTATAACTTTAGTAAGTGCAGACGAATTTAGATTACTAAGTGACATAGAAAAACTTCTTAATCAAAAGCTTGAGCGAGTTGAAATAGATGGTTTTGAGCCAGAGCATGTTGTTCCTGCAAAAGAAAAGCAAAGACCTCAAAATAAGAAGCATCATAATCGTGGCGGTTTCAAAAACAGAAGAAGGTCTCGAAAAGGATAGCATTAAACAAATTAATCATGGTCGAGATATCTAAATACGATGTTGTTATTCTTGGCGGCGGTGCGGGAGGTCTTTTCTGCGCGTTTGAGGCAGCAAAAAACGGTAATAAAGTTCTTGTATTAGAAAAAGCTAATAAAGTTGGTAAAAAAATTCTCATGTCTGGAGGTGGTCGCTGCAACTTTACTAATCGTGAAGTGAACCCTGATAATTTCATATCTAAAAATAAACATTTTTCTAAATCAGCACTATCTGGGTACAACCCTCAAAAATTTGTAGACCTTGTTGAAAGTCATGGTATTGAGTATGAGGAAAGGAAGCATGGCCAGCTTTTTTGTATTAATTCTGCTAAAGATATAGTAAAAATGTTACTTGATGAATGTAATAAAAAAGGCGTAACTATTATTACAAATGCTGCTCCCTCAAATATAAGCTTTAACAACGCAAATGATTTATATAGCTTATATGCTGAAATTGATACTAGGTCTGATAATTACACCCTGAAAATATCCTCAAAGGCATTGGTTGTAGCTACAGGAGCCTTATCAGTACCTACACTTGGTGGAAGTGGGTTTGGATATGATTTAGCCAAACAATTTAACCTAGATGTTTTAGATCTTCACGCTGGATTAGTACCATTTATGTTTAGCGACCATTTAAAAAATATTTGTGAAAAACTCTCTGGGGTTTCACTGACTATTTCAGTTAGTTGTAATAATAAAACATTTACTGAGGATATGTTGTTTACTCATAGAGGTCTTAGTGGGCCAGCAATATTGCAAATTTCTAATTATTGGTCGTTAGGTGATGAGATATCAATTAATCTTTTCCCAAAAATTAATATTGAGGACTTTATAAAAAATTCAAAAAAAAATACCCCAAAACAGAAACTTAGAACGATTATTTCATCAAAATTGCCAAAAGCTGTTGTCGATGAGCTTGAGAATTTATTTTGGCCTAAATTCGCTGATCTAAGAGTCGGTGAGTGGTCTAATAATCAAATAGAGATACTTTCAAGAAACTTGCATGCTTGGAATATTAAACCATCTTCTACTGAGGGATATAGAACAGCTGAAGTTACTTTATGTGGAATTGATACAAAAGATATCAGCTCAAAAACCATGGAGGTTATTGGGCAAAAGGGTCTTTATTTCATTGGCGAAGTTTTAGATGTAACAGGTCACTTAGGTGGTTACAATTTTCAATGGGCTTGGTCTTCTGCATATGCAGCAGCTCAGGATTTATTAAATAAAGAACTATGACAATAAATTTAGATATACTTAATTTTTAAAAAAAACAATGCTCTCATTCAATAATTTAGAACTTGTACTTGGCGGAAATACTCTTTTTAATGATGTCTCATTGACAATTCATCACCATCAAAAAGTAGGCTTAGTTGGGGCAAATGGCACAGGAAAAACTAGTTTATTTAAAGTAATAAAAAAAGAAATAGAAGTTGACCAGTCCTCTGTAAGCTATCCTGCTGATCTTCGAATTTCATATCTTGCTCAAGAAATTGAAGGAACAGAAGAGTTAGCAATTGACTATGTTCTTTCAGGCGACTCTCATTTAATAAATATTCAAAATCAAATTAATGAAGCCGAGCAAAATGGCGATTATGAAAAACTAGGAGATCTATATGATGTTTTTAGCTCTCTTGATGGTTATTCTGCAAAGTCAAAAGCAGAGCAGTTATTAGTAGGCTTAGGCTTTAAATCAGATGAATTTAAAAAACCTTTGAATGCTTTTTCAGGTGGGTGGCGTGTCAGACTTAATTTGGCAAAAACCTTAATGCAACCATCTGATCTTATGTTGCTTGATGAGCCAACTAACCATTTGGATCTTGACGCCATTCTTTGGCTTTCTAACTGGATTAAGCATTTCCAAGGCGCATTAATTTTGATATCGCATGATAGAGACTTCTTAGATGATTGTGTAAATTTTGTAGCCCATTTGCATAGACAGTCGATTGAAATTTATAAAGGTAACTATTCACAATTTGAGACATTAAGAGCTTTGAAAATGGCTGAAATTCAAAGTAATTTTATAAAGCAACAAAAAGAAGTAGCTCATATGCAAAGCTTTATTAATAGATTTAAAGCTAAAG
>ERZ1046568.2076-NODE-2076-length-13456-cov-4.019252_pt1 | contig 13456 bp, 9 predicted proteins | sample MGYA00383092_ERZ1046568 | MGnify/ENA primary metagenome ERZ1046568 (study PRJEB29581, sample SAMEA5548362) | metagenome | biome: marine; feature: coastal; material: water | depth 1 m | study: Short-term variability in the microbial, nano- and picoplankton... | reverse complement strand
GCGAACATTGGGGGCTTTCAGAAAAACCATATCATAGTCTTTCTCGACCCAAGATATAATCTCGTCGGGGACCGGGAAAGGGCCATTAGATAGCATGGAGCGGACTTGAGCGAGCTCGTCTTCAAGAGTGTCGACACGCTGCAGCAATTCAGAGTTTTCAGCACGCAAGGTCGCGGCGCTATCGTTGTCTAATGTGGGTAGACTCGATTTTTTCCAATAGTCCCCGTAGAGCCAGCCGCCTGCGGTCAACCCCAAGATGGTCAGGATTTGAAAAACTCGTTCAGGACTCATTGAGCCTTTTTCTTGTTTTCTTCGTCGAAGGGGCTGTTGGGGCGCGTAGAATTATTGGGGTCGAAATCCTCTTCCTCACCATAAAGATCGAGTGGCTTATTGGTTTTCTTGAAGGTCTCACGCGCTGTTTTCCCTGCCTTTGGGACAAGTGAAATAGCCTTACTTTGATTTCCTTCAGAGTCATAAAAATAGTAGACTCGGCGAATCGGCATTTCCTTGCGCTGGCCGTTTTCGTCGAGAGTAGGGAAGAAATGCTTCACCCTCGCGTCAAACATCTGCTCAGCTACAAGTTGACCGCTTTCGTTGTCGTACCCGTACTGCACCCGGTAAATGAGGACGCCTTGACCATCATGAATCTGCCCATACCTGAGGAATCCCTTGGTATCTCGGGTGTAGGTGGCCTTCATTTTGACTTCACCATTTTCGTTCTTGGTTGTTTTAACGAGTCGCCGGTCGTCAGGTGAACGTTCGAAGACAACGTATGAGCCATCCTGATCATTCTTTTTGATGCGAACGTGCGGCCCCTTGGATTCCCAAAGATCTTCGTCTGAAAAGCCCGATCCTGCTGCGAATAAGGAGGCTATGATGAAGTAGGTTACTTTTTTCATTGAGATGATAGTGGTGTAAGCAAGATTATGCCGAAACCGATGACCGAGTGCAACCCTGCAGAAGATGAGTCGCAAAGCTCCCGGATTTTTTGGAAGGCTGGCAAATTCAGTTGGGATCTGGATGACACGGCGCTGGTCATGGCGATACTCAACGTGACCCCAGATTCATTTTCGGACGGAGGTCTGCACCTTGACCTAGGTGACACTGTAGCTGCGGCACGCCGTTTCATCGAGGAAGGCGCTGATATTTTGGATGTTGGCGGTGAATCTACCCGCCCTGGTGCGGCTGAAGTGTGCTTGGGTGATGAAATTTCGCGAGTGATTCCAGTGATCAAAAAGTTGGTTTCGAATGAAGCGGTGGCGGTGTCTATCGATACTTGTAAGGCGGAAGTTGCGGCGGCTGGTTTGGCGGCCGGGGCGGCGATCGTGAATGATGTGACGGGGCTGCAAGATTCCGCCATGATTGACGTTTGTGTTGGTTCAGATTGTGGTATCGTAGTGATGCATATGCAGGGGGATCCACGCACGATGCAAAAATCGCCAACTTATGATGATGTGGTTTCTGAGATCGGAGACTTTTTTGAGGAGCGATTCGAAACTTTGGTGTCCGCTGGAATTGAGTCCGAGAGGATCGTGTTTGATCCTGGTATTGGGTTTGGAAAATCCCTAAGGCACAATCTAGAATTGCTAAACCGTGTGGAAGATTATCGAGTTCATGATCGCCCAATTCTCATGGGGCTCTCGCGTAAGTCCCTCATTGGGCAGTTGCTTGGTGATTCAGCAATGACACGCCGGGAGTTTCCGACCCAGGCGCTGACTTCTTTCACCCGCCAGCGAGGAGCCATGATCCATCGGGTCCATCAAGTTAGGGAGGCGGTGCAAGTTTTGAGAATGACTGAGGCGGTCTTGGGAAGTTGATTGGGAGCCAGTCCCAAGGATCAAGTGAGGATCATTCTTTCGCATGGAACCGAGTGTTATTTTGGCAAAATGAAAGAGATGGCAGAAGCGATCAAGGTGGGAGGATCTGAAATTAGCTCTGGTATCTTGGTTGGAAGTAAAGATGGAAAGCTCTCACTCAATCCGGCGATGCAACGTGACCCAAAAGCTCCCTTCAAACCTTAAATGGTGCCCGTCCGTGGGTAGGTTTTCAGTGAAATGGATGATTGCCATGTAGTGTGCGGGTGGCAGGATTTGGCCATGCGATTTTTGAGCGCCGCTGTTGTCCTATCACTCATGCATGCCGGTATTCTTCTAGCGGCACCGGTCATTCCGGGTCTTAACGGAAACCATCCGCTTGATGAGGCTAAAACGGGGCATCTTCTGATTGAGGAATTACGTTGTGCAGCCTGTCACGAGGTGCCTGTCGCAACCACCATGAAATTGGCGCCTGACTTGAGTGAAGCGGGTTCAAGGTTGGACCTTGATTATCTAAAGCGCTATCTGGAGGATCCTCACAAGGTTCATCCTGGTACAACTATGCCAGATGTTTTGGGTGGTTTGCCAGACGCTGAAAAGGCGAAGGTGAGTGAGTCGATCAGTCATTATTTGATGTCGTTGACATCCGAGGAGGTGCAGGTCAAAGCGATGACCGGTGATGCCAAGTTGGGGCACGAGATTTTTCACGAAATCGGGTGTATTTCCTGCCATGTTCCCCAGAGAAAAAATTCTGAAAGGGGTAAATCGTTAGGACATATCGGTGGAAAATACCAGCAGGGAGCGTTGGCTAGATTCCTGCTTGACCCCCTTAAATTTCGGCCATCAGGTCGGATGCCAAACATGAATCTTTCGTCCTCCGAGGCGAGCGCGTTAGAGGCATTCTTGGGAGGGAAGGCCGGAAAGCCGGCGAAGCCGGATGCCAAGTTGGTTGCGCTGGGTAAGGCAAATTTCGAAAAGTATGATTGTGTGGCTTGTCACACAATGGGAAATGCTGAGGCCGCCAAGGGGCCGAAGTTGCAGAACATCGATCTAAAGAAGGGATGTTTTACCGGTAAAGGTGCAAATTATCAGTTGTCTGATGATCAGGCTAAGGCGATCGCTTTGGCCTTGGAGAAGCCGGTGTTTTTTTCGGACGAAGCTCGGATCGAAATGAAGCTGACTCAGCTGAACTGTATCGCATGCCATACTCGTGATGACTTTGGTGGAGTAGCAGAAGAAATTGATGAGTTTTTCCATACTACTGAAGAGGCCCTTGGTGATGCCGCCCGGATTCCACCACCGCTGACGAAGATCGGTGGTAAATTAAAACCAGAGTGGTTGAATAAAGTTCTTTATGACGGTCTCTCGGTGCGGCCTTACATGAAGACACGGATGCCGCAGTTTGGTCGGACGGCATTAGAAGGATTGCCGGAGGTTTTGGCGAAGATAGATAAATTGCCACAGGTGGACTTGCCTCCACCAAATCGCCAAGAACAACCCATGGTTAGGAATGGCGGGCATTTATTGCTTGGAACGGATGGCCTGAATTGTATTTCCTGCCATAACTACAACGGGAAAGAATCACCGGGGATGAAGGGTTACGATTTGATCCTGACTTACCAACGATTGCAGCCGGGTTGGTTTTACGAGTTTATGAAAAATCCGGCGAAGCATCGTCCTGGAATCATTATGCCGAACTACTGGCCGGACGGAAAAGCAGTGCAGACTGAGATCATGGGAGGTGATACCCATGAGCAGTTAAGGTCGCTTTGGCATCAATTTTCGCTCGGACGATCAGCACGTGATCCAAAAGGATTACAATCGAAGCCGAACAAGCTTGAGGTCAATGACAAGGTGAGGATTTATCGGGGCCGGAGTCGAGTGGCAGGGTTTCGCGGACTTGCTGTGGGTTTCCCAGGCGGCTTGAACTATGCCTTTAATTTGGAGAACGGAGCCTTGTCCGCAATTTGGAAGGGCGAGTATCTCACGGCTAATTGGCGGTCGCAGGGAGCGGGTGATTTTAATCCCTCGGAGCGACCGATTCAGCTAGCGCAGGATGTCGCTTTTTTGCGGCCGAAAGATAGCGGCTTAAAGTGGCCTCTGAAGCCGGTGATGACGAAGGAGAACCCGGTAAATCCAGACCCTCTTTATCCTAAAAATTTAGGCTATGCTTTTCGGGGTTATGCCCTGGGAAAAAATGGGAATCCGACCCTTCGTTATCTGTGTGGAGAGATCGCAATCGAAGATCGCTTTGAAGTGAAGAGCGAGAAGGTCCTTAAAAGGAGTTTTGATTTTGATGCCAAAAAACCAGGCGTGCTTCACTTCCGAGCACTTACTGGTCAGATTGTAAGCGAATCTGGCGGAGTTTTTAAGACAGCTGATCTGAGACTGACACTTGGAAGTGAAGTGGAGACGGTTTTGCGATCTATCGGTGTCGATGGTGAGCAGGAGTTACTCATGAAAATTCCACTCGGGCCTGAGAAAAACACTTATTCAATTGATTATGAAATTCTTCGCTAAAGTGACAATGATGGCGGCGCTTCTGATGGCGTCGATGACAGCCGAAGAGGTGGGCGATCGGTGGGGCACAGCGGATCGGGAGCGTGAATTTTATCCGGTGATACAAGTTCCGATTCCAAAGGATCTCGTGATTGAGGCGGGTGCCTTTGAGCAATTACCGGATGGCCGAATCGCAATTGGAACGCGCCGGGGCGATATCTTCTTTGTATCGGGCATCGATGACGAGCGGCCGGAGCCTAAGTATGAGATTTTCGCAACCGGGCTTGATGAGATTTTTGGCCTGTCATGGAAAGATGATGCGCTCTACGTGACTCACAGCGCAGAGTTAACTAAGGTTTCGGACACGGACGGAGATGGTAAAGCTGATCTTTTTGAGGTGATTTCGGATGCTTGGGGTTATGCTAATTATCACGAGTATGCCTTTGGGTCGAAGTTTGATCAGGAGGGGAATCTCTACGTTGCATTGGGCTTATCGGCATCTTACCACTCTCGAGCGCTTTTCCGTGGTTGGGGGTTCAAAATCACCCCTGAAGGGAAAAGTATCCCTATCGCAAGTGGAATGCGGAGTCCGGGCGGGATTGGATTTAATAAAGAAGGGGCGGTCTTCTATATCGAGAGTCAGGGGCCATGGAATTCCTCGTGTAGTTTAAAGTTTGTCAAGGAGGGCGGGTTTATGGGGCACCCGGCAAGTTACAATTGGTATCAATATGCACAAGGCTTGGAGGAACCGGTGACCCCAGAGTCGGGTTCAAGTATTTTGGTTGAGAAGGAAAAGGTTGCCGAGTTGGTCCCTTACGCGGTGATCTTTCCCTATATTCGTATGGGGCGTTCAATCACCGGATTCGTGTTAGATAAGACTAAGGGGAAGTTTGGTCCATTTGAAGATCAAATCTTTCTTGGAGACTACACTCAGTCTCTCATTATGCGTGCGACCACTGAGCAAGTAAATGGAGTTTGGCAGGGTGCGTGTTATCCGTTTCGTGAGGAGCTCTCGACTGGAATTTTAAACGTTCAGTTTACTCCGGAGGGGAGGTTATTGGCTGGCGGAACAAATCGTGGTTGGCCTGTGCGGGGATTAAAGCCTTTCGCTTTAGAGCGCCTTGAGTGGTCTGGTAAGATGCCTTTTGAGATTGAGGAAGTGACAATCACTCCGAAAGGGTTCAAATTGGAATTCACCAAAAAGGTCGAAACGAAGTCAGCAGGCGATCCGACGACTTTTGTAGTGAAGACTTTCACTCATAAATACCATCAGGGCTATGGTGGGCCGGAGATTAATCAGACCGAGCCAGGGGTGAAATCAGCAAAAGTGGCAAACGATGGGATGTCTGTGGTTATTGAATTAGAAGCTCTAAAAAAGGGACATGTCCACGAATTCGACCTTGGGGCCTTGCGTTCAAGTGACGGAGATGAATTACTTCACCGTCATGCCTACTATACCGTGAACGAGGTCCCGAAAAAATAGCCCGAGAGATGATGCTCCGGAAATGACGTTTCTTAACTCAGAAGCTGAGGGCTGTTAGTGTAGTTCGCTCCGATGTTACCAAAATTGCCGGAGGTCCAAATATGGTGACCATGAAAGTCAGACTCGTTTGAAAAAGCCAGAGGAGTGGTTCAGGCAATTGGTGGTGGCAGTTCACTGGTCTATAAGACCAGAGTTGCCTGCGATGGCTCCTAACGGAGATGCGTAAGATGATGATCTTGAAAATACGATTGAAAATTGGAGGTTAAAAGCGAAGTCGCTTGCCTGTTAGAAGGGTCTGAGGAGAATTGGGGGTATGGAAAAAAGGCGACTAGGAACAAGCGGAATTGTAGTCAGTGAAATTTGCATGGGGACCATGACTTTCGGAACGCAGGCTGACAAGGAAGAGAGTTTCCGGATTATGGATGAATCTATTGAATCTGGAATCGACTTTTTTGATACCGCGGAAGTCTATCCTGTGCCTCCAACGGCGGAGTTGGCTGGTCTAAGCGAAAAATGGATGGGGGAATGGTTGAAGTCGAAGCCTCGTGAGTCGGTGATTTTGGCGACAAAAGTGGCGGGAGCGGCTCATGGCTGGTTTTGTCCGCCGATTCGTCATGGGAAAGCGGCTCTCGATCGTGTTCATTTGCGAAAAGCTTTAGAGGGAAGTTTGAGCCGTCTGGGGACGGACTACCTTGATCTATATCAGATTCACTGGCCAGATCATGGGATGAGGGCGGCGGATACTCTCGAGGTTCTTGATGAATTCGTAAAAGAGGGGAAGGTGCGAGCAATTGGGCTGAGTAACGATGATTCTTATGGAGTTATGAAGAGCCTTTGGACAAGTGATCTAAGAGGGATGACCCGCATTGATTCGATACAAAATAATTTTTCACTGAATAACCGTAGGGACGAGCATGAGTTAGCTGAATGTTTGCGGAGAGAAAATGTGAGCCTTTTGCCTTATAGCCCATTAGCTGGTGGAGTTTTGACGGGGAAATATAACGAGGGGGTTCCCGATGGCGCGCGCTTTTCCGAATACCTAACAACTGGGGGAGCGCGTCAACGGGCCATGGCGACGCGTTTTGTGAACGATCGGACAATTGCCTCGACGAAGCGTTTTGGCGAAATCGCAAAGGAGCTCGATCTCGATGTGACGACCCTAGCGACAGCTTGGAGCAAACAGCATGATTTTGTGGCGGCAACGATTGTGGGTGTGCGTGCGGCTGCGCAGATGGATCCCATTCTCAAAGCGGCGGGTTTGCAATTGGACGAAAAAACCCTTACCTTGATCGACGAAGTGAGCAATAAAATTAGGTATCCGATGGGATAGCTGATGAAACCAGATTCACTAAGGAGAACAATCTTGAAAATTTTACTAGTAGTATGACTTTCTCTAGAGCCCGCTCCTTTAACGACTAACTAGTAATTTGCGCTGTGTAATGAAATTTGCGACGATTATAGATGATTGAACACTCAGTTTATAACAGGTGGGCGGATCGTCCATTTGGCAGGGTTTCCCAGAAAATGCTTGGAGAGAATTTTAGAGTTTTCACGAAGTTTAGATACTGGTCTTTGGTCTTCTGTTTTCTGTTGGGCACTCCGGTAGCGAAGTCGCAGATGCTCGTCATTTCGGAGTTTATGGCGTCAAATCAGTCAGGGTTGCGTGACGAGGATGGTGATGACGAGGATTGGATAGAGATTTACAATCCGAGTAATTCATCTGTTGATCTTGCAGGCTGGCATCTCACCGACGATCGCAACGATCTTGCCAAGTGGGCTTTTCCTGAATTGGTATTGGGGCCGTCGCAAAGCCTTGTGGTTTTTGCTTCGGATAAAAACCGCAAGGTTTCAGGCGCTGAGCTTCATACCAATTTCAAGCTTTCAACTTCCGGAGAATATCTGGGAATCATTCGGCCGGATGGCGTGACGGTGGAGCAAGATTATGGTCTAGCTTATCCAATCCAAGTGACGAATGTTTCATATGGTCTCAAGCAGCAGGTTTTAACTGAAACCTTGGCTCCCTTAGGGTCCGATGCAACTTATCTAGTGCCATCCAACAGTGATTATGATGTTCAGGATGGTGCGAATTTGGATTCTTGGATTGGAACAAATTTTGATGATTCATTATGGATCTCTGGAGCAACTCCTCACGGTTTTGGACAAACGAATAATGACCAATATTATGTTGTTATTGCAACCGACCTCCGCGAGGAGCTTTATACGAAGAAGACGACTGTTTATATAAGAATCCCTTTTCGGGTGGAGGATCCGAGCGCTTTTTCCAATCTGGTTTTAAGGATAAATTACGATGATGGATTTGTGGCCTACTTGAATGGTAATCCCGATTCTGTGGCTGAGTCCAATAGCCCCTCCTCGAGTGTCTTGGATTACGCATCATCTGCGACGGCCTCAAATAGTGATTCCGATGCTTTGGCTGGTGAGGACTTTGTGATTAACACGACGCTATTGAATGTGGGAGAAAATGTCCTCTGTATCCATGGGCTAAACCGGAGTCTCAGCAGTTCGGATGCCCTTTTTGGCGCTGAGCTCCTGAGCTCTCGTGTCACTGGTTCCTTGGAGGAAGCTTATTTTTCAAGGCCAACACCTGATGAGGCAAATTCGGTGGGTGAATCAGAACTGGGCCCGATTATTCGGATGGTGGCTGATGATTTAGCTCCAATCGATCCGGCAGCAGGTGGGTTGGTCATCGAGAGTGAGATCGTCGGGACGCTTAATCCTATTGCCTCAGTTACGCTGTCCTGGCGAATTATGTATGATTCTGAAGTAAATCTCTCGATGGTTGACGATGGCACTGGCTCCGATACTTTGGCGAGTGATGGAATTTATACGGCGCTCATTCCTGTAAATGATCTTTTGCCTGGTCAGATGCTGCGCTGGAAGGTGACGGCAACGGATTCTAAAAACTCCGATACGGTCGCTCCTCCCTACCCTGAATTTCGGGATTCCCCACAATACTTTGGAACGATTGCTGAGGACTCATCGGTCGTGAGTTCCAATTTGCCGGTCCTCCATTGGTTCACCGCGAGTCCCGCAGGTGCTGAAAGAGATAGTGGATCACGGGGTTCGATTTATTATCGGGGCGAGTTTTATGATAACATTCAGGCTGACAAACACGGACAATCGACTGGTAGTTTTCCGAAGAAGAGTTTCGATTTTGACTTTAATAAGGGAGATCGCTTTCTGCCCTACGATGGAGGAAAGCGTGCCAAGGATATAAACCTAATTACTAATTGGGCGGATAAATCAAAGACTCGCAATACACTTGGATATGAAATCATGCGTATGGCTGGACATCCGGCCCACTATTCGTTTCCGGTTCGAGTTCAGCAGAACGGACAATTTTTCAGTACGGCAGATCTCGTAGAGGATGGCGATGACCGTTATTTGGAGAGGGTCAATCTTGATGGCGAGGGAGCTCTCTATAAGATGTATAATCGGCTTGATTCCTCAAATAGCGGGGTGAACAAGAAGACTCGTAAGGATGAGAATAATTCAGATTTATCCGCGCTTGTTTCTGGCCTTGGATTGAGTGGTGAGGCGAGGCTTCGATATGGTTATGATCACATGCATATTCCAGGCTTGATCAATTACCTAGCGGCACTGGACATGACCAATAATCGAGATCACGGACATAAGAATTATTACGTTTATCGAGATACGAATAAGACAGGGGAATGGCGGCCTTTAGTGTGGGATATTGATCTGTGCTTAGGACGGAATTGGCGGAGTGGTCCAGCTTACTTTGATGATGTTTTTGGGAATAATAATCTTCGTGCTGGGCCATCGAATCGGATGAAGAAATTGGTTTTTGATGATTCTGTTTTGAACGGAATGTTCCGGCGCAGGGTGCGAACCCTGATGGATCAAATGTATGGTTCGCCGGTGGCTCCGGTGGACTATCTGGCGACGCGAGTCAACGAATTGGTAGCTTTGATTGATCCAAATAAGAGTTCTCCAGGATCAGGAAGAGATGATGCCGATCTCGATTACCAAAAGTGGGGTTCTTGGGGGAATAGAAACGCGATGCGTCCAGCTGCTGATCGGATTCTCAACGAATATATCCCGACTAAAAGGACCCAGCTTTATGGGCTGGGGGAATTGCCTGGAAGACAACCAGCTGCGCCATTGATCAATATTGGGATGGTCGATTTTAATCCGGCAAGCTCCGGAGCTTCAGCTGATCAAAGTGGGGAGTATTTTGCTCTAAATAATCCAAACAATTTTTCGGTTGATTGTTCAGGTTGGGAGCTTGCGGGCGGTATTTCTATGATTCTTCCAGCAGGAGTGGTGATTCCTAAGAATGGCACCCTTCATGTTGGTCGGAAAGCAGTTGGCTTTCGAGCGCGTCTAGTCAGTCCCAAAGCTAACGAAAAAAGGTACCTTATCAGTGGTTACCAAGGCCAACTCTCAGCTCGTGGGGAGGCTATTACTCTGAGTGACGAGATGGGAACGATCATCGACACTTTGACTTTCCCCGGGTATCCGACGCCAGCTCAAACGGCTCTTAGAGTGGCGGAAATTTTGTATGCCCCAAAGGAACCGACTGCTGCGGAGTTAGCGATAATTCCAAATTTAGCGGCCTCAGATTTTGAGTTTATTGAGTTGATTAACACCGGATCAGAAACTTTAAGGATGAGCGGGGTTCAGTTTGTTGATGGTGTCACGCTGACTTTTGGTGCCGGGATTGACCTATTGCAAGGTAAGCGGCTCTTGGTTGTAGCCAACCGAGTGGCTTTTGATTTACGGTTTGGATCAGGTTTGCCGGTGGCGGGAGAATTTTCAGGAAGCCTTAACAATGGTGGAGAAAAAATTCAGATTATTGATTCGGTTGGAGAGAATATTCTCGAATTTTCCTATGAGGGTGGTTGGTTTCCGATGGCGGATGATCAGGGGCATTCGCTGATTGTTCGGGATCCTTCAGAGACTTCTTTTAAGGATTTTGACTTAGTCCGGAAATGGGGCGTGAGCCAGGAGGTTGGTGGGAATCCTGGGGCTGATTCGGTTGCATCCGGACTCACTTACCAAGGTTGGAAATATCAAAATTTCACTGATGCGCAATTGGCTGATCCTCTGGTTTCTGGCGTTGGCGCTGATCTAGATGGAGATTCGCTTAGTAATCTCTTCGAATATGCGCTGGGATTAGACCCTTTCATCGCAGATGAGCACTTAGCCTATAAAGTTTCGATTCAGGAGATCGAGGGTGTTGACCGACAAATTATGACGTATCGGACGCAGGCTAATGCGATTGACTTGGTGGTGACTGTTGAGGCAGGTAGCGATTTGGTTGAGTGGGCCCAACAGACAGGGCTAGTTGAGGCGCCAATTGATAATGGTGATGGGACAGTAGTTCTGAGGGTCTTTGGTGATAGGCTTGTTTCAGACTCCGAGAAAACATTCATGCGCCTCAGGGTTCAGGTAGATTCGTTGAATTAAGTCTTGCGAATTTGTTGCGTGCAACTAATTCTCGCCACCATGAAGCTAGAGGATCGGTTGCTGATGCGAACATTGGGGCGAAAGCCTGAGGGGATGGCTGCGTGTCTCCTTCCTTTTGAAGAAGATGGTTCCATAGCGCGGGATGCGTTTCAGACTGCGATACAGCGAACGGAAGAGGCGGGATTAAAATGTGCCGTGAATATGGATACAGGTTATGCCAATTATCTTTCAAATGACGAACGTGCGAAGGTTTTAGATTGGACACGTGAGGCGCTTGGTGACCATCGACCTTTCGTAGCTGGGGTATTCGTAGAAGGTCTGGAGGGTGGCTTGGTCGATCTTTATCGCAGGGGAGCTGATGCGATTGCTGAGCGTGGGGGGACACCTATTCTTTTTCAGACGACACGTTTCCATGAGTGGGGGAGTGACGAGATTATCGAGCTTTATACCAAAGTTTGCGAACCCTATGAGTCGGTGCTTGGTTTTGAGTTAGGTCAGATGTTTGCGCCTAATGGAATGATTTACAGTGAGGAAGTAATTCGCGGATTGATGGGTATCCCCGCCCTGAAGGGAATCAAGCATTCCTCACTTAGCCGAGATGAAGAGCTGAAGCGCCTTGCTTTACGGGATGAAGTAAGGCCCGATTTTCGAATATACACAGGAAATGATCTTGGGATTGATATGATCGAATACGGCTCTGATTATCTCCTTGGCCTTGCTGCGTTTTGCCCAGAGAAATTTGCCGAGCGGGACAGGTTATGGAGCAACAATGATGCGGACTATTTCGAATTAAATGACGCCCTTCAATATCTGGGAAACGTGGGATTCCGGGACTTTGTTCCAGCTTACAAACACAGCTGCGCCGTTTTTCAACATCTTCTCGGGCGTATCCCAACGAGCGAACCTCACAAGCTCTGTCCCCGCCGACCGGATTGGGAGGTCGACATTATGAAAGATTGCGCCAAGCGATTAGGCTACTTTTAAAATGAGTGGAGCGGTTGGAAAAGTGACAATGGCTAAGGTGGCCGAGAAGGCAGGCGTTTCAAAAGCGACAGTTTCTCGCGCGATTGGTGGATCGATGTTAATTGGGGAGGATGTTCGCTTACATGTTGAGTCCATCGCAAAAGAACTCGGCTACGTCAGACGTTCTCAGAAGCGACACGCCGAGAGATCGATTCTTACCATCAAGCTTGTTTTGCCTCCGGCTAAGGAACGGAGTACGCAATTATTCTACAATTTCATGACTTTGACTGAGGGGCTTCGCGAAGGCCTCCTTCCATCGGTCGCTAATCTAATTGTCGAAACATCTTCGGATAAATATCAGCCCTTTCCCCATAAAAAAGGAGGAGAGGTGGATGGGTTTGTTTTCGCATTTCACCGTCCCTCAGGTCGGGTTTTGAGCCAGATTAAGGAGCGCGGAGCGCCCTGTGTAGTTCTGAACCGCATGGTGCGTGGAGTAAGGCACGTGATCAGTGATCATCAGGATGCCATGAAACAACTTGCTGGTCATCTTGCCGAAAGAGATGTGAGTGGCAGCTGCTGCTATATTTACTACGGGGGATTTGGTGATCTCACTCGTGCCCGATTAAATGGATTCTCAGAAGGATGTTTGGAATATGGAATCGATTTTGATCCGTCAGCTGATCAATCTAAGGTCGAGAGTCCCAGCGGAATTACTACCGATCATGTAAAGGCGCTCTATGATCGTGGGGTGCGAACCTTCGTGGGGTTTAATGATGTTGTGGGAATCATCCTCATCCAGCAATTAAGATCACTCGGGTTAAAAATTCCCGATGATGTGAGGGTGACTGGTTGTGATTGTGGCCCTATTCACGAAATAGCTCATCCTAAACTGACTTCGGTGAATCTTTCTGTTTTTGAATTGTCCAGAGAGGTTGGACGGTCTCTTCAGTCTGAGATCGTGCAGCGCGAGAAGAGCATGAATACTCTTTTGATTAAGGGGGGATTATTTATTGGAGAAACTACTTAAGCGATGAATTATCAAGATCTTGCCGTTCACACTTTTACGACTAAGCCGTGGTCGATTGATGAGTGTATCGAGGGATATGCGAGGCGTGGTATTGGTGGGATTTCGATTTGGCGTGAGACGGTTGAGGGTGAGGATCTTTGTTCGGTCGCGCGCCAGGTGCGCGATGCAGGATTACGTGGAATTTCATATGTCCGAGGAGGGTTTTTTACTGGGAAG
>ERZ1046568.2071-NODE-2071-length-13471-cov-23.133423_pt1 | contig 13471 bp, 32 predicted proteins | sample MGYA00383092_ERZ1046568 | MGnify/ENA primary metagenome ERZ1046568 (study PRJEB29581, sample SAMEA5548362) | metagenome | biome: marine; feature: coastal; material: water | depth 1 m | study: Short-term variability in the microbial, nano- and picoplankton... | reverse complement strand
AAGTGTTTGAACCACTTAGAGAAGCTGTTAATGGTCCAATAAAAATTAACTCATTCTATAGAAGTGAAGAACTTAATAAAGCGATTGGTGGAAGTAGTAGAAGTCAACATTGTCAAGGTAGAGCTATTGATATCGATGATTTTTATGGTTATGTTTCTAATGCTTATATGTATTATTATATTAAAGATAATCTGGACTTTGACCAGCTTATTTGGGAGTTTGGTACAGATACTAACCCTGATTGGGTACACGTTAGTTATGTAGATGGTGATAGTAATAGAAAAAGATGTCTTCTTGCATATAAGGAAGATGGTAAAACTAAATATAAAGATATAAGTAATGTCTGATAAGAAGAAATTTAAAGAAACTACAGTAGGTAAATTATTATTTGGTGCTGCTAGTATGATTAACCCTACACTTGGAAAAGTATTAAGTGGTGTTACATCTCCACAAGAAGCTATTGCAGAGATAGGTAAGTCTAAAATACCTAGTGCTGACAAGATTAAATTACAACAAATGATTTATGACCAGCAAAACAAAGAAATGGAAGCTATAACTGCTAGATGGGAATCTGATAGTAATAGTGATTCATGGTTAGCTAAGAATGTACGCCCTATGGTTTTAGTATGGTGTATAGTTGTGTTTTCATTAGCAGGCATATTAGATAGTATAGAAAGCATACCTTTTCATATTGGTGCAACTTGGAATGATACATTTGAAAAAGTAATGATGGCTGTTGTATTAGCATACTTTGGTGGAAGGTCTAGCGAAAAAGCTATTGACATATTTAAAAATAGATGAACAAACTAGAAAACGGTAATCCACAACTTAATTTACTTAGAACTGAATTTAATAATAGGGTTGAAAAAAAGATGATACTTGGCAAAGGCAAACGTATCACTTGGAACAATACAAGACGACATAGAACAATATAGTTAATAACTAAATTTAATACCACTATGAATTTAATAGGGTATTATATATCTTTGTGAATTCAATAGGGTGCGATATTCTGTTGATTTTCTTTGTTTTCAATCAAAAGGGGTAACAAGATGTTGCCTCTTTTTTTTGTCTTTTGTCTTGCACATGACATTTATTATCTATATGTTTGTTACATGGAAAACTTAACAAAGAAGTTGGTGAAAGTTCAAGGGAGTTTGAAAGCACCAAAAAATCAAAGAAACAATTTCGGTAACTATAATTACAGAAGTTGTGAAGACATCTTAGAGGCAGTTAAACCTTTACTTATTAAAGAAGGGTTATTATTAACTATTTCTGACTCTATTGCCCCAGAACCTTTATTTGTTAATGCTGTAGCTGAAATTACTGATGGTAAAGATAAAATTACCGTTAGAGCTCAAGCAGGTATTAACTTAAATAGAAAAGGAATGGATGTAGCTCAATGCTATGGGGCGTCTAGTAGTTATGCTAGAAAGTACGCTTTAAACGGTTTGTTTTTAATTGATGATACCAAAGATGCAGATGCTACTAATAATCACTCTAAGGTGGCTAAGAATGCCTCTACAGACGTATTAGAGCCTGCTAAGGACTGGTTACAAGAGCCAAAAGATTATATTGGCAAAGGTAAGCACACTAAAGAAAATAATCCGTTTATTAGTTGTAAACAAGCTATTAAAGACAAAGGTTTTACTATAGCCGATATTAGAAAAAAATATAAAGTAAGTAAGAAAGTAGAAAAATTATTATTAACCTAAATTAAATTAAAATTATGAATGAAAAGAAGTATGTAGGCAGTGGTAAAAAGATGGGTAATTATGACCTAGTTAACTTTACTATTGCTGAAGAGAAAACAAAAGATGCATGGATTGAGTACAATGGTAAAAAGTACTTAAAACTAACTATTGGTCGTAAAAAAGAAGTTGACCAGTATGGAAAAAGTCATAGTGTTTGGCTTGATGAGTATGTGCCAGATAGTGCTAAGCAAAACGAACCTGTTAAGCCACTGCCTACTCCTGACTTACCATTTTAGTTATTAACATTCCCCTTAGGCTTTATAGTTTAGGGGGATTATTATCTTATATCATGACACAAAGAAAAAACACAAAATACGTTAACATTAATTTAGCATTTATGAATACAAACTTAACAATATCGGAAGCAACTGTACTATCTTATATAGATTCATTAGCAATAAAAAAGGGTTATTGTTTTGCCTCAAATGATAGTATTTGCATGGCATTGAATTTAAATGATAGAACCTTATACAGAATATTAAAGAACTTAGAAAACAAAGAATACATTACAAGGAAGACAAAAAGCTTAGGAAATGACGGCAAAGAACGTAAGATTTACGTTAACCCAAGTGTCAGGAATGTCAGTTCTATGTAATACACAGTGTATTATATAAATAAATAATACATAGTGTATTATTATACATAGTGTATTATAAACAATATACATTAAAATTTGAACTATGCAAGAAAACTTTGTAAAAATTGGAATCGTACCTAAAGGCAATTACTCTCAACAGAAAGTAAAGTGCCCAAAATGTAGTCATACTCGCAAGAAAAAAGCTGACTGCTCATTGTCTATAAATATTGATGATGGTTTATACCATTGTCATCATTGTGGTTGGAACGGTTCTGTAAACCCTAATAAAACTATGCAAGAAAAAATATATACTTTGCCAACTACAAATAACTTAAAGAAGATTAATTCTAAAGCTATTAAGTTTCTAAATGATAGAGGCATAACAAACGAAGTTATAGAAAACAATAAAATTACTACTACAAAAGATGGCAGGAGTGTTGTTTTTCCATACTTAAAACATAATGAACTTGTTAATTACAAAACAAGAGGCATTGATAATAAAACATTTACACAATCAAAAAATGGACAACCTATAATATTTAATTATGATAGGGTTGTTAATCAAGATTTTGTAATACTATGTGAAGGTGAATTAGATTCATTAAGTTGGGAGGTTGCAGGTTTTACTTGGCACACTTCTGTAAACATGGGTGCTCCTAATGTAAAAGACAAAAACTTAGATAAGAAATTAGAATGTATTACAAACTCTTATGAAGTATTTGATAATGCTAAGGTTGTTTATTTATGTACTGATAATGATGAAAACGGCAGATATTTAGAAGAAGAACTTGTTAGAAGAATTGGTGCTGAAAAGATTAGATTAATTGATACAAACCCATATAAGGATGCTAACGAAGTTTTACTTAGTGAAGGCATAGAATCATTACAACATAGATTTAAACACGCTAGAGTGCCTAAAGTAGAAGGTATATTTAGTGTAAATGATATTTATGATAGTATGTTAGACGGTTATAGAAACGGTCAAGAAAGGGGTTCTACAACTCACATTGAATGTATTGATAGAGCGTGGACTTGGAGAAACGGAGAAGTTAATATTTGGACTGGCTATCAAAATGAAGGTAAAAGTATGTTTTTAAATCAGCTATCAGTTTTAAAGGCGTTTCATGAAGGTTGGAAGTTTGCAGTATTTAGTCCAGAGAATATGCCTATAAATGATTTCTTCCACGACTTAATTGAAACTTACATTGGCAAAAGTTCAGACCCATATTATAAGGATAATTATATGAGTGAAGATGAATTTAAAATAGCTATGGAGTTTATGAAAAAACATTTTTTTATAATATATCCAAAAAAAAGTTATAAATTAGAGGACATCTTTGAAAGAGCTAAATTTTTAGTTAAAGCAAAAGGTATTCGTTCTTTGATTATTGACCCTTACAATACAGTACAACATCGTATGCAAAGAGGTGAAAGAGAAGATTTATATATTAGTAGATTTATGAGTGAACTAAAAAGGTTTGCCGTAGAAAACAAAATCTCAGTTCATTTAGTTGCACATCAAGTTACACCACAAAAAGATGACGGAGGCAGATATAATAAGCCAGATGTCAACAGAATTAAAGGTGGTGGAACATTTGCTGATAAATCTGATAATGTATTATTTGTATGGAGACCTAATCGAGCATTAGATTTCAGTAATACAGCAGTTGTATTTGGAAGTCAAAAGATTAAGAAACAAAAATTAGTAGGTTATCCACAAGAAGTAGAAGGCATAACTTACAGTAGAAAATCAAACAGATATTATTTCAATATGGAAACACCCTTTGATATTGTAGATAATATAAGATGCGAATCAGAGCTAGAGTAGATGCTAACCAAAAAGAAATAGTTGCTAAACTAAGGGGGATAGGATGCTCTGTCCTCCACACTCACCAATTAGGAAAAGGTGCCCCAGATATTATAGTAGGTTATAAGTTTAACAACTACTTAGTTGAAATAAAAGACGGATCAAAACCTAAAGCACAACAAAAACTTACACCAGATGAAGTTAGATTCCAATCTGAATGGAAAGGAAACTATTATGTTATAAATTCATTTGAACAACTTAGAGACATTATTATTACAGATGAGCTCTAAGATACTTGACATATTAGCTAAAAGGCATACAGAGTGGGTCAAAATGGCTAAAGCATTTAAAATAAGTGAAGACAAAGCAAATGAATTAGTACAAGAGATGTATTTAAGAATGTATGATTATACTAAAGACGTTAAAAGAATAATGTATAATGAAAAAGAAATAAACACATTTTATATATACATTACACTAAGAAATTTATATTATAGTAAGTTTACTAGTTATAAAAAAAAGAATAAAACAATATTATTTTCAGATATAGATGAGGAAAATTTTAAGCATATTATAAACAAAATGTCTTATGATATAGACGAATTTGAAGATAATTATAAAAAAAAAGTTAACTTAGAGGCGTTATACAACAAAATAGATAGTGTAATTGAGGATTGGTATTGGTACGACAAGAAGCTTACTAAGTTATATTTAAATACTGATATGAGTATGAGAGACATTAGTAAAGAAACAAAAATAAGTTTAAGTTCAATATTTAATACATTAACAAATGCCAAAGAAAAAATTAGAAAAGAAAGCAAAAAAGAATATAAAAAGTACAAAAGCTAAAGGATTAGGCGATACAGTCGAAAAGGTACTTGAAGCAACTGGAATTGCAAAAGTAGCTAAATGGATGCTTGGTGAAGACTGTGGGTGTGATGAAAGGAAAGCTAAATTAAATTATTTATTTCCTTACTTTCAACCTGAGTGTTTAACGGAAGATGAATTTAAATACTTAGACAAATACTTTACTGAGGCAAAATCTACTGTACACCCTCAAACACAACAAAAGTTACTTAAAATATACAATAGAGTATTTCATCAAAAAATGAGTTTAACAAGTTGTTCATCTTGTTTTAAAAATAATCTACACAAGAAACTAGAAAGAGTTTATAAAGAATATAATAATGACTGAAAGCAAAGGATTAATTAGAAACAGAAAAAGAGTAAAACAAGTTATTGATTTTACTGGAGTTCAAAACGGTAAGTTGCATCCCTCTGATATTGATGCCGTCCTTGAATTTGATAATGAAGTTTTAATTTTAATAGAGGTTAAATATAAATTTAACAAGATACCAACAGGACAAAGATTATTACTTGAAAGGATATGTGATTCTTGGCACACTGATAAAAGTGTTGTATTAAAAGTTGAACACGATTTTAATAATGATGATGAAAACATACCTTTGGAAAAATGTAAAGTTTCTGGTATATACTATAACAAAGAGTGGACTTACTACAAAGAGACAAAAGACTTTAAGGAATTTATAAACAAGATGGGTGAAAAGTGGGATTGCAAAAAGTGTAGATTCTAAAGTACATTATAGATTATATTTGTTATTTATATATGCCATTATTAAGACCAAAAAAATACGAAGAGAAAGCAAGTTTTTTAGTAAGGTTCATGAACAATGCTAAAATGATTCTTGAATATCCAGATACTAAGCAACGCTATGCAGTTGGATTAGACGTTTGGAAAAAGAATTTTATGTAATACTTGTTTATATCAGTTCTTTTATTAACTTTGTGTTGAAAACAAAGAAATATGAGAACACTAATTTACACATTCCTTTTATTTACACTTTTAAGTTGCAGTGATAATTGCGACTTGAGTCATTACCCTTCAGCACCTTATAACGAGCCCTATCATGTAGAGTACGAAAACACTTCAGTTAAGTATATTTATTTATGCAGAGATGGTTATAATAATGAAGTTGTAACATATTATATGGATGGTGGATGTTGGGAATCTTATACCTCTTATCAATATAATTTAAACTGTAATTAATATGAAAGAACCAATTATCACACTAGACAATGAGATGCATGATAGACATGAGCTCACACAAAAAGCAATTCAAGATAGCTTTTATTATGGATACTTATCAAAAGCTTGTTTATCAAGTAGTGCCATAAGTCAACTACTTAAATCACCATTAGAATACTTAAATAGTATTAACCTACCTACTGAATCTGATGCACTTGCTCAAGGTTATTTATTTCATGCAAGTATATTAGAAGAGCATAAATTTAACGAGTGTTTATTCTTAGACGTTAAGACAAAAGCAAATAAAGAATATAAATTAGCTAAAGAAGAAAGGTGGGATGTATTTACTGTAAAAGATAGAGATGTGGCTTTAAGAATGAGAGATAGATTTTATAATTGTGATGAGGCAAAAGAACTTATAGAGAACAGTAATTTTGAAGTGCCTATGGTAAACAATTTAATGGATTATCCATTTAGAGGCAAAGCAGATATTCTAGGTGAACACTTAATAGATTTAAAAAGTACTGCACAATTAAACAAATCTTTTTACAATAAAAACGGAGAACTTATAGAATATAATAGCTTTAAGAGTAGTGCTAATAAATTTAATTATGATAGTCAATGTTTTATATATTGTAATTTATTTGGCAAAAGTTATAAAGATTTTAAGTATATTGTCATCGACAAATCTCCTACAAATGAAATAGGCATATTTGATGTTAGTGAAGAGTTTTATTATAGTGGAGAACAAAAAGTTGAATATGCTATAAAAGTATATGAAAACTATATTAAAAATGAATACAACCTTGAAAACTATATTATAAAAGCTACGTTATAAATGGAAGAAGAATATTTAGATTACTTAGAATGTTATGAAGACACTCTACTTTGTCTAAAAAAAAGAGTAATAAGCGAAAAAGAAATACCAATATTAATCGAGCAGTATGAAAACGAAGAGCATTATGAATGTTGTGGTGCAATATTACACGCTTTAGAGGATTACAAAACTCAACAAAATTATTTATAAAAATGATTACACCTAAACAAATTGCAGACGAATTAATTAAATTATCTAAAATAGATATATTTAAAATAACAAGGCAAAGAGAATATGTTGAAATAAGGTCTTTGTTTAATTACATATTGTATAACTATAAGAAAATGGGTTATACAAAGATTAAAGAATTTTATCAATCTAATAATTGGTATATAAACCATGCTACTATAATTTATTCTATTGAATCGTATGAACAACACAAACTTTATAATACTGACTTAGTTATTTGGTTAGAACATATAGTTGATAATATAAATAAAATGGATAATTTTACTAAAAGAGAATTTATTAGAAGCAAAATTAATTCATTATCTAATACTGACATTGACGAACTAACTATGGTTATTAGTAATATGCCAGACAAAAAACTAGAATATGAACAACAAGTATAGAAAGTTATTATTAAAAGAATCTCCTAACCTATATAAAAGTTATGAGGCAATAGTTGAAGAGCAGTTTGAACTCTTTGCAAAGAAGCAGTTAGATTATGGTATTAGTAACATAAGCACTGGTGCAAACTTAGAAACCAAAGAAGGTAAAGATTTTGCCCTACATGGTTTGTGGTTTAGAATGAATGACAAAATAAGCAGATGGAAAAACCTAATAATTAAGAATCGTAAAGGCAATAATGAAACCCTCTTAGATACATATCAGGACTTAGGGAATTACTCTATTATATGCCAATTAATAAATAAAGGTTTATGGAAGGAGTAGATAATGAAAACAAAAAGAAAAAAGACGGAAGAGCAAATAATGGTGCTTTAAAAGGGGTATCAAGAGGTCAAGGACGACCACCAAAGGCAAGAGAAAAGAAACTAGGTAACTATGCTTTAGGTGCTATGAAAAAAGTGTTTGGTAGTGAAGAGAAAGCTTGGCTTGAACTTGCTAAACAAAGCAAGGAAAGTTTCCCACACATGAGATTACTTTGGGAATACAAGTATGGTAAACCAAAAGAACTAAAAGAACTTAATGTTAAAACAGAAGTTAATATCCCAATTATTAATTTTGGTGATAAAGAAAAAACAATAGATATAGAATCAGAAGATGTAAAAGATGAAGAAGCTAAATCTTAATCCTAAGTATCAAACTCTATTTAATTCTAAAAGTCGTTACTTTGTAATAACTGGAGGAAGAGGAAGTGGAAAATCATTTGCTACAAACACATTCTTAGTGCTTCTAACGTACGAAAAAGGACACAGAATACTATTTACTCGTTATACAATGACCTCAGCAGGTATGTCAATTATACCTGAGTTTATAGAGAAGCTAGAATTGATGGGTGTACTTGATCAGTTCACTGTAAACAAAACAGAGATCATAAACAATTTAACAGGCAGTTCAATATACTTTAGTGGTATTAGAACTTCAAGTGGAGATCAAACTGCAAAGCTCAAATCCATACAGGGTGTAAGTTCATTTGTATTAGATGAAGCAGAAGAGTTAACAGACGAAGAGAGTTTTGATAAGATAGATTTTAGTATTAGATCAAAGCTTGTAAAGAATAGATGTATATTAATTCTAAACCCTACTACAAAAGAGAATTGGATATACCAAAGGTTCTTTCAAAATAGAGGAGTTCCTGATGGATTTAATGGCACAAAAGAAAACATTACTTATATACACACAACTTACTTAGATAATTTAGACCACTTGTCAGAATCCTTTGTGAATCAAATAGAGGATATGAAAGTTAGAAGACCTCTTAAATATAAGCATCAAATAATGGGTGGTTGGTTACAGAGAGCAGAAGGAGTTATATTTACTCATTGGAATATAGGTAAATTCAATACGGAAATAGATTCAATATTCGGTTTGGACTTTGGATTCTCTGTTGACCCCTCAGCTTTAATAGAAGGTGCTATTGACAAAACTAGAAAAATTATTTGGTTTAAAGAACATTTATATAAAAAAGGTTTAACTACTTCACAAATTTATGATGTTTGTATTCGTAAGGCAGGTAAGAATTTAATTGTTGCCGATAATAGCGAACCTCGTTTAATCAGTGAATTAAAAACAAAAGGACTTACAGGTATAGTTCCAACAATAAAAAAGAAAGGTAGTATTTTATCAGGGATTGCACTAATGCAAGATTATCAAATTGTAATTGATAGTAATTCTATAAATCTAATCCGTGAATTTAATAATTATTCTTGGAAGTTGTCAGGCTCTATTCCAAACGATAATTTTAATCATGGAATTGATAGTTGTCGTTATCTGGTACAATACTTATTAACTAGGTCTGTGCCTCATGGCAATTATTTTATTAGATAATTTTTTTTATATTTATTTGGTCAGTTGGAAATTATTAACTATGTTTGTGTATAACTAATAAAGAAAACAATGAAAGAAAACAAAAAGATTATCCCAAAACACTTTAAGATTAACGAGGATTGGATACAGAAATCTAATCAGAATCTAGTAATGGATTTATTAAGAAAACAATTTAAAACAAAGAAATAATGATAGTAAAATTGGCAGTTCATTATGAACAACAAAGAACTAATAAATTAGACAATAATAATGGTTTATTGTATGGTATATATCACTATGATATTCCTAAAGAAGATTTAGATACAGATAATATGTTTAACCATGATGTTGTTCATGTCAAATGGTATAAAACAAAATTAGAAAGAAATAAACAATTAAAATTATAAAATAATGTCAGACATCAGAACTCAAGAACTATTAATTCTAAACATAAAAGAATTAGAAGAAGAGGTAGCAAGTTTACAATATGATATTAATTGGCAAAATCATTACATGAACTTCTTAGAAGGCAAGAATGATGAACTACATCATAAAGCTACTGTACACGCCAATTACATTATGAACTCAACTAAAACTTATCAGATATGAGAAAGTGTAATAAATGTGCAACTATAATACAAGAGAAAGCAAAGCAACTATTCTGTTATAATTGCAAAGGGTATAAACTACCTTACGAAACTTATAAATTTTATTCAATATCAAATCAATTTAATAATAAACAATTATGAATCATACAGACGAAGAAATAGTTAATATATTATTTAGTGACTTTCCGAAAGTCGGAGAGCAAATATTAGAATATTTAGATAACCAAGAAATATAATTATGAGAGCAAAATTAATAAACGAAATACTTGATTTAGCAGGAGATGAATTCGGTAGAGAAGAGTTAATTCAATTAGCAAAAGAAAAAGATTATCAATTAAGAATTAGATTAATTCATATTAAACAACATGAAATAAACCAAATAAATAGTTATGAAAGTAAATAGAGTATATAAAATAATACGCCCAATGAGAAGGTTTGGTAATTTAATTAAGGACATTATAAATCCAAGAGAATCAAAATATGCTTGGTGTAGGTATCCTCTTTATGCCAAGACAAGAAAAGAAAAAGAAATCTACATGGCTACAATAATAGAACATTTAGATAATAGAATAATTATAAACCCAGAAATAGAAATTTAATACTATGACACATCAAGAAGATTTAAACAGAATTGAAATTAAACACCTTAGAGATATGCTAGAGATATTCAAAGCAGAGATAATAAAGCTAAAGGATATGAATCGAACACTACAAGCAAAGAATGAATTGTATCTACAACAATATGAATCAGAACATAGAAAGAGTAAAGTATAAATTAAAAGAGAAAACAATGAAAAAATTTGAGATATTTGAAACTAAAAACTATGGCTTATTTAAGTATTTAACATTCAACAGAGATGTTGACAATAAGCATGTTGATTTACTTTGTAATTCGATTACTAAGTTTGGCTTAGTTGTGCCGATAATTGTAACTAATGATAATTACGTTATTGACGGGCAACATAGATTAGAAGCATTAATTCAATTACAAAAACCTGTATTCTATGTAATAAATAATAATGTAAATAAAGATTGCGTTGTTGACATAAATACAAATCAAAGAGGTTGGAAAGTTATTAACCATATTAAATCTTATGCAGTAAAAGGCAATTTAGAATATAAAAGATTATTAGAAATTATTGATGATTTTATTGATGATTTTACGTTGTCTGGAATTACAGATGCTTTTAATTCAAAACTTAACAAAGGTTCTACCTCTTTAATTAAAAAAGGTATTTATGAAATGAATGAGGATTTAGGCGAACAGGTTTTAGAAAATTGCTTAAGTTTAAAAGATGTTATTGGTAAAAATGCTATATCTACTAAATTCGTTAGGGCATTAAAAAAGATAATGTTTAAGAACGAACACTTTGATGTTGACAGATTAATAAAGAATTGTAAAAGCGTTAAAAAGATTTATATTTACAATAATGAATATGATATTATACAAGAGATAATGGACGTTTATAATTACAAACTTAGAAGTAATAAATTAGAAATTTAATAGATGAGAGTTCTAACGTTTGAAATAAAAGAAGTAGGACAAAAAGTTTATACTAAACAATTCAATACCGACAGGTCAATTCAATACACCATTGAACAATACTCAAGGCATCGCCAAATTCAATACATGAATTTAATAGAGTAGATTATAAATTCAATAGATAAATTTAATACCCTAGCAATTCAATACATAAATTTAATATACCCCACCCATTCAGAAAATTTGCGTTTTCTGTTTGGCTCTTCTTGGGCAATTTGCAAAGCTAAAAACAAATAAAGCATAAAAGCAAACTAATATTCTTATTTAGAATTAATATAAATTAATAGTTATTAACTTTGTTTGTTAATTATTTTATATATTTGTGTAAACATTTAAATAAATATATATGAATATCTGGAAAAACATTAACGGCAATTATGATAAATTTTTTATCGTACAATTAGACAAATCTAAAATGAATTTTAGTAAAACAAGATTCGCATTTGATTATGTAATTAACCGACCTTTTAATACTTTAAAAGATGCAAGAGAATTTAAAAACTCATTAACAAAAGATTTTCAATACAAAATATTAAAAAGACAATAATTTAAATAAATAACATGAAAACAATATTAAATATATTATCAAACATTTTTGCATTTGGTTTATTCGCTTTTATTATTGGCGTTTGCTTATGCTTATTAATCAGCTTAATTTTATAACTATGAAAACAAAAAGAATTAACGAACTAAACGAACTTTATAAGGTGCCAATAGGCAAAGTGTACAAAGTAAAAAGATATACGCTTAAAAGCATCTTAAAACGTTTAATACTGCACCCTATGACTGTTGCGTTAACCGTTTATATCTTAATTATTTTATCAACTATAATATTAACCTTAAAACTATATTAATTATGAAAACAAAAACTATTGACGTTAACGCCAAAGAATGGTTTGACAAAATTAACGGTAATTCCTATTTTTGTGGCACAATAACCCTTAACTATTTAATGGATAATGAGGAAACCTTTTTAATGCCGTTTCAGTATGGTTACGGTTCACAATATGAAGACGAAGCCAAAGCAATACTAACACAATTTAATAAAATAAGTGGTAATTGGTTTCAAGGTTTATATACTTATTGTAAAGATAATAATATCATTTATAGGCATAGCATAAAAAGAAAATCATTAAAGCGTGAATTAAAACAAATTGAAACAGATTATAATAATAACTTAAATAGATAAACAAATGAAATCAAACAAAGAAACAATAAAAACTTATTTAGAACAACAGAAAACACACGGAAACAGTGCGAATGTATTTTTTGAACATAGCCGTATTTATTCGTATGGTTATCACTATTTATTAGGTCGCTTCCTTAATGATAATCTATTAATAATTAATGACACGGGATATAGTGCAACCACCTCAAAACATATACACCTATTAAGGGACACGGCAAATGAATTAAATATAATTAATTACAGTGTTTCAAATGTAGAGATTAACAGTGTTTACAGTGAATTAAAGTATTTAGAAACTAAACTACATAAGGCAAGGAAACCAGAAATCTGGTATAGCAGAATAAATTCACTTTATAACAATTGGTATAAATTCACAAAAAAATACGGTGCTTTAAATATGAATGGAGCATCTATTAAATTAGGTTTTAATAATAAATCAAATGACATTCAAAAAGTAATGTTAAGAATTGAACAATACTACACTACATTAACTTTAAATTTAGCCGTGTAAATTAAAATATATTAATCTTTTACCGTCTTTTATTAATATTATACCCCTTTAACGAGGGGTTTTTTTATTTGTGACATTTTGTTAGATTCCTGACATTTAGTTATTTATGATTAATTAAATAGTTAAAA
>ERZ1046568.2070-NODE-2070-length-13475-cov-40.035097_pt1 | contig 13475 bp, 10 predicted proteins | sample MGYA00383092_ERZ1046568 | MGnify/ENA primary metagenome ERZ1046568 (study PRJEB29581, sample SAMEA5548362) | metagenome | biome: marine; feature: coastal; material: water | depth 1 m | study: Short-term variability in the microbial, nano- and picoplankton... | reverse complement strand
TTCAGGCTGAAAGCTTTCAAAAAATGACTTTGGCTATGTCCAAAGATATTCGCGTGGTGTTAGTAAAACTGGCTGATCGACTGCATAACATGCGAACGCTGGGTGTATTACCCTCAGAAAAGCGCCGGCGCATAGCCAGAGAAACGTTAGAAATTTATGCACCCATCGCTCAGCGTTTAGGCATCAATGACATTCGTGTTGAATTAGAGGATATTGGCTTTGCCATTATGTATCCTCTGCGCCATAGACGTCTCCGCGAAGCAATCAAAGCCGCCGGTAAAAATCGCAAAGAAATTATTACTGAGATCAATCAAGCCATTGAAGTTCGTCTCGAAAGAGAATCCTTTATAGCCATTGTGAAAGGGCGTGAAAAACATCTTTGGTCTATCTATAAAAAAATGCGTGATAAACATAAATCTTTTCGCGACATTATGGATGTTTTTGCCTTTCGCCTAATTGTTAACTCGGTAGACGATTGCTATCGCACCTTAGGTATTATGCATAATATCTTTAAACCCGTGCCCGGTGAATTTAAAGACTACATTGCAATACCCAAAGCCAATGGATACCAGTCGCTACACACCGTACTAGTGGGCATGCACGGGGTACTGATCGAAGTACAAATTAGAACACATGAAATGGAGACAATGGCTAATTACGGTATTGCCGCGCACTGGGAATATAAAGCTGGCGAGGGCACTGTTGACTCAAGCCAACGTCGTGCTATCCGTTGGGTACAGGGTTTGCTTGAAATGCAACAGCAAGCGGGCGATTCCCTTGAATTTTTAGAGCATGTTAAAACTGATCTCTTCCCAGATGAGATCTATGTATTTACGCCAAAAGGGAGAATTATCGAACTCCCCTCACAGGCAACACCGATTGATTTCGCCTATTCAGTGCATACCGATTTGGGTAACAGCTGTATAGCCTGTCGAGTCGACGGTGAACTAACACCACTATCACAACAGTTACAAAGTGGTCAGAAAATTGAAATTATTAGCACTCAGGGCGCACAGCCCAACCCTAACTGGCTTAACTTTATTGTCACTGCCAAGGCACGAAGTGCGATTCGACACTTCTTAAAAAATCAGCAGCATGATGAATCTGTTGATCTCGGCAAACGACTGCTGGATAAAGCGCTGGCTAACTATGGCTCCAGATATAACAGCCTAAAGAAATCACAGATTAAACGCCTACTTAAAGAAACCTCTGCACCCACTTTTGAGCATGTGCTACAACAAATTGGTTTGGGTAATCAGGTGCCATTTACTGTGGCTAATATTCTTGTACCGCCATCCAAGCGCAGCATACCCGAGGGCAGACGCAACGCAACCTTGCCGGTGGTTATTGATTCATCCGAAAGCCTTATCCTGCATTACGCACGCTGCTGTCATCCAATTCCTGGTGATCCAATCTTAGGCCACGTATCACCAGGCAAAGGGCTTGTTATTCATCTTGAATCCTGCCATAACCTAAAAGACATTCGCAATCATCCAGAAAAATGTATATCTCTAAGCTGGTCACTGTCAGCAGAAGGCGAGTTTCCTGTAGAAATCAAAGTTGAATGCACGCCAGAGCGCGGCTTTATTGCAGCTCTTGCGGCAAGGATAACCGATCAGGATGCCACCATAGAAACTATTAATACCACGGAAAAAGACGCCTTTACCAGTGTTGTTGATGTTGTTCTGACTGTGCGAAATCGCGTGCACCTAGCTGATATCATACGCCGCGCCAGAAGCTTGGCAGCTGTGAGAAAAGTTTATCGAGTTAAAAACAAATAGTAAGTTTGAGGAATCATTCATGTCGAATAAAGCACATATTTATACTGAAAAAGCACCTGCTGCTATTGGCCCCTATAGCCAAGCAGTCAAAGTCAATAATACCCTCTACCTTTCAGGTCAAATTCCACTCGACCCTGAAACCATGGAATTGATTGATGGTGACATTCAACAGCAGGCTCGACAGGTTTTTGCCAATCTAGAAGCTGTTTGCAATGCCGCTGGGACCGATCTTAGCGGAATCGTGAAATTGAATATTTTCTTGACCGATTTGAGTAACTTTGCGGCAGTTAATGACGTAATGGCTGAGCTATACGATGAACCCTACCCTGCTCGCGCTGCAATTGGCGTCAAAGCCCTTCCGAAGGGTGCCGAAATTGAAATGGATGGTATTGCGGTTGTTTAGCTCAATCAGCAAAGTTCCTATCCTTGATTAATCTACCATACCCCTCCCTAAAGGTGGGGTACTTAAACTGATAACCCGATGAGCGCAGACGGCTATTGTCGCAACGACGAACAGAGCCTATCTTAACTTTTTCTTCCACCAAGTTAACGGCAAGCTGTTCTGCTAGCCATTGACGAATTTCATGTTGCGTGACTGGGGCAGAATCAGATGCCAAATAGTCAGGCAACAGAGAGTTTCCAGATAAGGCATGTTCCACTAGGTGAGCCAAAATGCCACCACAGTCATCGGCATGAACACGGTTGCTCCACTGCGCCGGACTGGATGGTCTGCCTTTCCCCGCCAATACCTGACTCAGCAAGCGGGTTCTCCCTGGTCCGTAAATTCCAGAGAATCGAATGGCTGTTGTTTCACAGGGGATTTGCTGAATAATTTTTTCAGCAGCCAGCAATATTTTTCCCGAAAAGGTATTCGGCTCCGGCTGTGTTTCTTCATTCACCCAGCCGCCCTTAAGGTCGCCATAAACACTGGTGCTAGAAACCCAAAGTACCAATCTTGGGGCCTTTTGCAATTCGGCAATTGAATCGGCGATAGACTTGGCCGCCGCTAAATAGCTGTCCCTGTAGGCCTGTTCTGTAAATTCACCCGGCGTAATGGTTGCAATCCAAATATCAAAACCTTCAGAGGCAACAGAAATTAGTTGCTTTGCATCGGTCGCATCCGCTTTGATCGGCTGAATATATTCAGGCAAATTATCAGGCTGTCGCCTAAGGCCAAAGCACTTATGACGGGTTTGCATTTCCCTTGCGGCTCGCTGCGCAATATCGCCACAACCAATAAAAAGCACTTTCAATTAAACTTCCCCTGCAAAATTTGCGTAAAATAATTTATTAAAAATGAATATAGTATAAAAATTTACTATTATAGCGCCAAGAGGTATATAAATGACATTGACTGAACTTCGTTACGTGACGGTTCTAGCAAAGGTTCAACACTTTGGTAGAGCGGCCGAACAATGCAATGTAAGCCAGCCAACATTAAGCATTGCGGTCAAAAAGCTTGAGTCTGAACTGGGCGTAGAAATATTTGAACGAACTAAAAGTCTCGTTCGACCAACCCCTGTGGGTGAAAAAATTGTACAACAGTCGCGTAGGGTACTCGAAGAATCTGCTGTCATTAAAGATTTAGCCACATTGGGTAAAGATCAGCTTAGCGCACCACTTCATGTCGGCGCCATTTTTACTATTGGACCCTACTTATTTCCCAGCTTTATTCCTAAGCTTCAAAATAATGCTCCCGATATGCCTTTAATTATTGAAGAAGGATATACCAGCTCGCTCAGAAAACGACTGCGTAAATGCGAAGTTGATGTGATTATTGTTGCCCTGCCTTTCAATGAACCCGATGTGGTAGTTCAGCCGTTATTTGAAGAGCCTTTTATGGCAATCGTGCCAAAAGAGCACCCGTTGGCTAATGATTCCGAAGTCAGTCCCGAACAAATTAACAACGAAAATGTGTTGTTGCTGGGGGAGGGTCATTGTTTTAGAGATCAGGTGATTGAAGCGCTACCTACCATTAACAAAGCCTCCAATGGATCCGCTCGGATTAGAACCGTAGCCGAAGGCAGCTCTCTAGAAACACTCTGCTATATGGTGGCATCAGGACTAGGTATTACGATACTTCCTAAGTCCGCGACTCAGGTATCCAGTTTTAAAGCGACAAACCTACTGGCTATTCCCTTCTCAGGTAATGGCCCTAAAAGAACGACAGCACTGGCATGGCGCGCCAGTTTCCCAAGACACCAAGCAATTGATGCCTTGCGTAAAGCCATATTAACTAGCGACCCAAAGTCGCCTAATTAATGTCTTCTGCGAGCCTTGATCAAATATCAATCCTAGAACTTCGAGGGGTTGGGCCGCAACTGTTCCAAAAGCTCAATAAATTAGGGCTTAAAAGTTTACAGGATCTCGTTTTCCACTTGCCCTCACGCTATATAGATCGAACCAAAATTACGCCTATTGGCAGTCTTCAGCCACAAACTGATGTTGTTCTTGAAGGAGAAATTCGTGCTAGCGAGGTGGTGTTTGGCAGAAGAAGAAGTTTGGTATGTAAACTACAGGATGGTACTGGCACCACTGTACTGAGATTTTTTCACTTTAGTCGCGCTCAGCAAGAAAGGCTTAAACCTGGCGCCAAACTCCGCTGTTTCGGTGAAGTGCGGCTCGGCAAGTTTGGCCTCGAACTCTACCATCCAGAATATCAGCACCTGGATGTGGCCAACCCACCGGATTTACAGGATACGCTTACACCCATATACCCCCTAACTGAGGGTATTAGCCAGATACGTATTCGCGATTTATGCTCACAGGCCCTTGGAGCGCTTAAAATTCATGGCATACCCGAACTTTTACCAGAATCAATAAAAAAACAATTTAGTGCTGAACTATTCTACTCACTGGTTGATGCGCTGCAGCTTATTCACTCACCGCCACCGGGGTTTGAACTTCATCGATTGGCAACAGGAGAGCACCCCGCTCAACAACGACTTGCTGCCGAAGAGCTTATTGCCCATAATTTAAGTCTGCTAAAAATGCGTCAAAAGGTACAGGCACAGCCCGCGCCTTCACTCGCTTATAACTCTAAAATAGTGTCACACTTTTTAAAGCAGCTACCTTTTGAACCCACCGATGCACAGCAGCGGGTAACTAAAGAAATAAGTGGCGATATGGAAAAATCCTTTCCCATGTTACGACTCGTTCAGGGTGATGTTGGCTCTGGAAAAACCGTTGTTGCTGCCATGGCCGCCCTTCAGGCGATAGCCAACGGCAAGCAAGCGGCACTCATGGCGCCCACTGAGATACTGGCTGAACAGCATAGAATTAACTTTGAGCAGTGGTTTAAAACCCTAAACATTAGCGTTGCATGGCTAACAGGCAAGGTTAAGGGCAAGGCAAGAGAAGTTCAGTTAGAGCGTATAGCAGATGGTAGCGCGCAGATGGTTATTGGGACTCATGCGCTATTTCAAGAGGCGGTCATTTTTAATGATCTTGGACTCAGTATTATTGACGAACAGCACCGCTTCGGCGTTCATCAACGTCTCGCACTTCGCAATAAAGGGTTTGGCAAGAATCAGTCGGAGCAGAAGGGTTCAGCACCACATCAGCTAATTATGACCGCAACACCGATTCCACGAACCCTTGCTATGAGTGCCTATGCCGACCTTGATTGCTCAGTGATTGATGAATTACCACCGGGCAGAACACCGGTTGAAACGGCTGTATTAAGTAATTTGCGACGCAACGACATTATCGAAAGAGTACGTGCGTCCTGTCTTGATGGCCGACAGGCCTATTGGGTTTGTACACTAATCGAAGAATCGGACGTTTTGGAAGCGCAAGCCGCAGAGGTAACTGCCAACGAATTACAGCTGATGCTGCCAGAACTCGCTATTGGTCTCGTGCATGGACGGTTAAAGCCGCGCGAAAAGCTAGAAATCATGAATGCCTTTAAGTCTGGAGATATCAATCTACTGGTTGCCACCACTGTGATTGAGGTGGGCGTTGACGTGCCCAACGCTAGCTTGATGATTATTGAAAATGCCGAACGTCTGGGTCTATCCCAGCTCCACCAGCTAAGAGGCAGAGTTGGGCGAGGTTCGGCACAAAGCCACTGTGTTTTACTTTACAGTTCTCCCCTTTCTGCCAATGGCAGTGAGCGACTCAAAACCATGCGTGAAACCAATGATGGTTTTGTTATTGCCGAAAAGGACCTTGAACTAAGAGGCCCCGGGGAGCTTCTAGGTACCCGTCAAACTGGGGATATGCAGCTACAAATTGCCGATCTTCAGCGCGATGCACACCTATTACCGCAAATTAAACAGGTAGCTGATATTCTTATTGCCCGACACCCCGACAGGGTAACGCAAATCATCAATCGTTGGCTGGGCAATAATCAACAGTATGCACAGGCATAATAAATTAAAATTTTCCGTTTATTTGTGTAATTAACCCCTTTATAATCGCGCCATAAACGAGGAGTTAATTTATGGCTTTTAGTAATCCCATCTCTGATCTATTCGGAAAATCCCCAATCAAACCATTGCAAGAGCATATGACGCTTGTAGTTAAATGCTGCTCTCAACTAACCAGTTTTTTTGACGCAGTGATTACTGGGAAATGGGATCAGGCATCAGACGTTTTTGATAGTATCTCCAAAGACGAAAATCTTGCGGATGAGCTTAAAAAAGATTTTCGCCTAAACATGCCAAAAAATCTTTTTATGCCGGTTTCTCGGTCTGATTTACTCGGCATCTTAGGCCACCAGGACCGTATTGCTAACCTCTCAAAGGACGTCTGCGGTATTGTTTTAGGCAGACAGATGGAAATTCCAAAATCCTTGCAAGCTGACTTTAAAGGCTATATCAAAAGCACTATTCAAGCATCAGAGCAGGCCCTAAAAGCCATTAACGAACTCGATGAACTTCTAGAAACGGGTTTTGCGGGCCAAGAAGTGAAGTTTGTACAAAAACTTATCCGTGAGCTAGATGCAAAAGAGCAGAAAGTTGACAAGAAAGAACGCAAGCTTCGACATAATCTCTTTAATATAGAAAATGATTTACCTCCAATTCATGTAATGTTTCTCTACAACATTATCGATAATATTGGCGAAATTGCTGATACTGCAGAAAGTGTTGGCAACCGCTTAGAACTTCTAATCGCTAAATAATTAATTTTCGGAATTAAATATCATGGAATTATTCTCTGAATACGGCACCCTTCTAATTCTTTTAGCAGGGTTATTTGGATTTTTTATGGCTTGGGGTGTAGGCGCAAACGATGTTGCCAACGCCATGGGTACTTCTGTTGGATCTAAAGCACTCACTATTAAGCAAGCAATTTTAATCGCTATGGTTTTTGAGTTTGCTGGTGCTTACTTGGCAGGGGGTGAAGTAACCTCAACCATACGAAAAGGCATTGTTGATTCAGCTATTTTTGCCGAACAACCCGATTATCTTGTATTTGGAATGCTGTCGGCACTACTAGCCGCAGGCACCTGGTTGATGGTTGCCAGTATTATGGGCTGGCCTGTATCAACCACTCACTCAATCGTCGGCGCCATTGTAGGCTTCGCCGCAGTAGGGGTTTCTGTGGATGCGGTTAACTGGAGTAAAGTTAGCACCATTGTAGCCAGCTGGGTAGTATCACCAGTACTTGCAGGCACAATGTCATTTGCCCTATTCCGAAGTGTTCAGCGACTTATCCTAATTCATGATAATCCCTTTGAGCGCGCCAAAAAATATGTTCCTTATTACATGTTCGCAGTTGGCTGGCTAATGGCTATGGTGACAATGCTTAAGGGCCTTAAACATGTATTTAAAGATATAGGCATTAAGTTTAGCTTTATTGAAACAGCCATGGTTGCGGCGCTGTTTGGTATTTTAGTGGCGGCTCTGGGTACCTATCTGCTGTCTAAAGTAAAACGCGATGAGTCACTAGAAGAAAACGACCGTTTTGCTAATGTCGAAAAAGTGTTTGCTGTATTAATGATCTTTACAGCCTGTAGTATGGCCTTTGCCCATGGTTCAAATGACGTCGCCAATGCAGTGGGTCCCTTAGCGGCGGTTGTCAGTGTGGTTAGCTCTGGCGGCGATATTGCAGCTAAAAGTATTATGCCTAGCTGGATACTCCTATTGGGCGGCGCAGGTATTGTTGTCGGATTAGCCACCTATGGCTTTAAGGTCATGGGAACCATTGGCCGAAAAATTACTGAGCTTACACCCAGCCGTGGTTTTGCCGCCGAATTAGGTGCTGCTGCTACTGTCGTATTTGCATCGGGCACAGGCCTACCTATTTCTACCACTCACACCCTAGTAGGTGCGGTTCTCGGCGTGGGTATGGCGCGAGGTATTGGCGCGCTTAATCTGCGCATGGTTGGATCCATCTTTTTATCTTGGGTAGTCACATTGCCAGCAGGTGCCGCCTTATCGATTCTATTCTTCTTTTTCTTTAAGGGTGTTTTTCTTTAGAGAACTTTTGCTTTAAGGCAGATGCTCCTACCAAGGAGCATCTGCTTAAAGTTTTATCCATTTCTTTAAACAACTTTCTTCCGCCGTAATCGATGACATGTAAATAAGCCCCTTATCTCAACGCTTGAGAAAAGTGATAACTTGCAATAGTAAAGCCCTGATCAAAGTAAAATTTATGAGCCCTGCCTCTATGAATACCAGAGTCCAAATGCAAAAAATCACAACCAGCCTGTAGCGCCTGATGGCGCAACCAAGCAATCATTTTTTCGCCATAGCCCTTTGATCTGTGGGCAGATGCAGTGACTAAGTCATCAATATAACAATGCTTACCCATATATAAGTTGTTATAAATACGATACCCAGCAACCGCCACCACTTGGCTATCCACTTGCAAAAAAACCAATTTAAAGCCCTGCTTTTCCATACTGCGCAGGGTTTACATAAATTGATCTTTTACCAAGTGCGGTCGCAGCTCATGAATAACATCGAAACAATTTTCTATATCAGCGTCCGTCACTGCCATTTAAAGCATCATAAAAATTCAAGCACCATTAGGGTGTATATCCAGCCCTCTGGTAAGACTGACAAATGGATTAACCTTGGCATCAAATTCACCGCTTGCATAGCCATAAGTCATTGCCTCCAAACTCAGAGGCACTATTTTTTGTGCATTACCCGCTGCACCAAAGGCTTCGTAACGCGCCACGGCAATATCTTTCATAGCGACTATGGTTTCTTTTAGATAGGCGCGAGGATCAAATGCCGTCGGATTTTTGGCCAAAAACTGGCGTATGGTTCCAGTAGATGCCAAGCGTAGATCTGTGTCTATATTGATTTTTCGCACGCCATGTTTAATTCCCTCACAAATCTGCTCGACGGGTACACCGTAAGTCTCAGGGATTTCACCGCCGTGTTGATTAATAATTGCCAACCATTCTTGGGGCACGGAGGAGGAGCCATGCATCACCAAATGGGTATTTGGAATTCTCTGATTAATTTGCCGAATACGATCAATGGCTAGAATATCCCCTGTGGGCGGGCGACTAAATTTGTAGGCGCCATGGGAAGTACCACAGGCAATGGCCAGTGCATCAACGCCTGTTTTACTCACAAAATCCGTGGCTTCTTCGGGGTCCGTTAGCATCTGCTCCTGACTGAGCACACCGTCTGCCCCCACACCGTCTTCTTCGCCGGCTTGCCCGGTTTCAAGAGAACCCAAACAGCCTAACTCTCCTTCAACCGATACGCCACAGGCATGGGCCATATCTACAGTCTGGCGGGTAACATCCACGTTATAGTCATAGCTAGAGGGGGTTTTACCATCATCCATCAGTGAACCATCCATCATCACTGAACTAAACCCGAGCTGAATAGAGCGTTGGCAGACTGCAGGGCTAGTGCCATGGTCTTGATGCATACAAACAGGAATATGCGGCCATTCTTCGATGGCGGCTTGAATTAGATGGCGAAGAAACGGCGCGCCTGCATATTTGCGCGCGCCCGCTGAGGCCTGAACAATCACCGGACTTTGTGTCTGGTCAGCCGCAAGCATAATTGCTCGCATCTGCTCTAGGTTATTAACATTAAATGCTGGAACGCCGTAGTTATTGTCTGCGGCGTGGTCCAACAGCTGTCTCATTGTGATCAGTGACATGGCCTCTTTCCTTGTAGGTTAATTGCATTCCTTGCAATCCAGTTTTTTTATCTCATATTAGTCGCTGGACGCTCGCGTTTTGAGCAGGGCAACGGCAGGCAATTCTTTACCTTCCACATATTCTAAAAATGCACCCCCACCAGTAGAAATATAGGATACTTGGTCGGCTATTTCATACTTATCGACTGCCGCCAAAGTATCTCCGCCGCCAGCAATTGAAAACCCAGCACTATCCGCAATAGCTAGGGACAGGGTTTTGGTGCCCTCAGCAAACTGATCAAATTCAAATACGCCCACGGGACCGTTCCAAATAATAGTACCTAAAGTTTTAATCATTTCCGCCAGTTGGCTTGAAGACTTGGGCCCAATGTCAAAAATCATGTCGTCAGACTCAACATCTTCGACTGCTACCACTCGCGCTTCGGCAGTTTCAGAAAATTCTTTACCCACAACCACATCAATTGGTAGGGGAATATTCACCTTACTCATTAATGCCTTAGCCGCAGGAATAAGATCCGGCTCATACAATGACTTGCCCACCGGATGGCCCGCAGCCGCTAAGAAGGTATTGGCAATGCCGCCGCCCACAATAAGCTGATCGACTTTGTCAGCTAGGGTTTCCAAAACCATCAGTTTGGTTGAAACCTTGGAGCCACCGACAATCGCCCCTACAGGTTCAGCTGGTGTAGCTAAGGCTGTTTCCAATGCATTCAGCTCGTTGGCTAATAGAGGCCCCGCGCAGGCAATAGGAGCAAATTTAGCAACACCATGAGTTGATGCTTGGGCGCGGTGAGCCGTACCAAAGGCATCCATCACATAGATATCACAGAGCTTGGCATAGGCCTGAGACAAAGCATCATCATTTGCTTTTTCGCCCATGTTAAAGCGCACATTTTCTAAAAGGGCAATTTGTCCTTTCGGCACATCAAAACCCTTAGACCAGTCAGTGATTAAATGTACCTCAACACCTAACTTGCTACTTAGGTCCTCAGCCACCGGCTGTAGACTGTATTGGGCTTCAAACTGTCCCTCTGTGGGACGACCCAAATGAGACATCAAAACAACCTCTGCTCCCTGATCCATCGCCATCTTAATGGTAGGTAAGGCCGCTCTAATACGCGCATCACTTGTCACTACTCCCTCTTTAATGGGTACATTAAGATCTTCACGAATTAAGACACGTTTGTGGTTTAAGTCTAATTCGGTCATTTTTTTGATGTTCATTGCTTTCCTTGTTTTCAATTAGGGTTTAAAAATTCTTGTTAAACTGGCCAGCTGCGAAGCACATCTAGCATTCGATTGGCATAGCCCCATTCGTTATCAAACCAGATTAACACTTTAATTAATTTTTGCTGGCTGACTCGGGTTTGACTGGCATCGACAATGCCACTTCTGGGGTCATGATTGAAATCACAGGATGCCAATGGCTCTTCTGTGTAACCCAAAACACCGGCTAGGTCGCCCTTGGCTTCGCTCGCTAAAACCGCATTTACCTGATCTACATCAACAGTCTGATTAACCATTATTGATAAATCGATGGCGGATACATTAATAGTTGGCACGCGCATCGCTTGCGCCTGAAACCGCCCTGCTAAGTCAGGCATTAATCGATCAATACCCAGCGCTAAACCCGTATCAACCGGAATAATCGAATTCATGGCTGCGCGGGTTTTGCGTAGATCCGTGTGATGGTAGGCATCCAGCACAGGCTGATCATTCATTGCTGAGTGAATGGTGGTAATTACCCCACCCTCCACTGAGAAGTGCTGATTTAGCACCTGAATAACTGGGATAACGCAGTTGGTGGAGCAGGATGCACCAGAAATTATTTTTTCCGTGCCTGTGAGTTCAGAATGGTTAAAGCCATAAACCACGGTGGCATCAACATCTGATTCAGCAGGCTGGGAAAACAGGACTCTTTTTGCTCCGCTATGAAGATGCTGTTCAGCGGTGAGCCTGTCGCTAAAACTACCACTACATTCGAGTACCACATCAACATCTAAATCAGCCCATGGCAGTGCACTGAGATTCTCTTGATGCACAATTCGAATGTGGTCGCCACACACAGAAAGTTTATGGTCTTCACAGGTGACTTCCCCCTTAAAACGACCATGGGTTGAATCATAGCGCGTTAAATGGGCAATAGTTTTGCTGTCGGCGGGCTCATTAATGGCCACAATTTTAATCTGACTCTGTAGCTCAGATTCATAGACCGCCCTTAATACTGAACGGCCTATACGCCCATAGCCATTGATGGCTACGCGAATCATTAGCCTAGGCTCTCAATAACCTTAGACACAACATTTTCAACGGTAAAACCAAATTCTTTCATTAATACATTCCCGGGTGCCGACTCACCAAAGCTAGTCATGCCTACAACACGACCATCTAAGCCAACAAATTTATGCCAGTAATCTGCATGCAAGGCCTCAACCGCTACTCGCGCTCTAATTGCTTTTGGCAATACAGACTCTTGATAGGCTTTGTCTTGTTCACAGAATATTTCTGCACAGGGCATGGATACCACATTAACGGCTATACCTTTGTCGGCAAGCTGGTCCGCTGCATTCATTGCTAACTCAACTTCTGAACCAGTGGCAATGAGAATGGCCTGTGCATCGGGATTATTACGCAACGTATAGCCACCTCGACCTACATTGCTTAATTGCTCATCTGAGCGCGCCATGGGTGCTAGGCCCTGACGACTAAATACCAGAGCGCTGGGCCCGTCATTGCGCTCAATGGCACTTTTCCAGCTCACCGCTGATTCAACCGTATCACAGGGACGCCAGGTATGAAGATTAGGCGTAGCGCGAAGGGCGCTTAATTGCTCAACCGGTTGGTGTGTTGGGCCATCTTCGCCCAGACCAATCGAATCATGAGTATATACAAAAATGCTTTGTTGCTTCATTAGCGCAGCCATACGAACCGCGTTGCGAGCGTATTCCATAAACATGAGGAAGGTAGCACCGTAGTTAACAAAGCCGCCATGAAGGGCAATACCATTCATAATGGCACTCATGCCAAATTCGCGAACACCGTAATAGAGATAGTTACCATTGGCATTGTCGCCGCTAATATCTTTGCATCCAGACCAGATGGTCAAGTTGGACCCCGCTAAATCAGCCGAGCCCCCTAGCAACTCAGGAAGAAGTGGGCCAAACTCATTTAGACAGTTTTGAGAGGCCTTACGCGAAGCCACCTTTTCCATTTTATCTTGGCACTCACGGATATAAGCATCAGCTTTTTCACTGAAATCTGCGGGTAACTCACCGCTAGTCCGGCGGGCAAATTCTTGCGCCAGTTCAGGATATTCTGACTGATAGGCTGCAAACTTTTCATTCCAAGCAGACTGCTCAGCCTGGCCTTTAGCAACCCCATTCCATTCGGAGTAATATTCATCAGGGATTTCAAAAGCATCATAGTTCCAACCCAACTGCTCACGAGTCAGAGCAATCTCATCTACGCCCAGAGGTGCACCATGACAGTCTTCTTTGCCCTGCTTGTTAGGCGAACCAAAACCAATTACTGTTCTACAGCAAATCAGCGTCGGCTTATCGGAGGCCTGCGCCTGTTTAATCGCCGCATCAATAGCCTCAGAATCATGGCCATCAA